>Ga0164310_10000369_pt1 | contig 23473 bp, 20 predicted proteins | sample GuaBasSedimGuay1_FD_121795 | JGI IMG/M metagenome (GOLD analysis project Ga0164310, IMG submission 121795) | Subseafloor sediment microbial communities from Guaymas Basin, Gulf of California, Mexico - Guay1, Core 4569-9, 0-3 cm | ecosystem: Environmental > Aquatic > Marine > Hydrothermal vents... | reverse complement strand
ATATATATATTAGAGAATGAAGTATAATATAAAAATTGAATTTTTCATAATTATCATTACGATGTTGATTGCTTTAATGGTAATTATATTTTTATTACTTCCACCAGATCCTTCAACTGTTGATTCAGATAATGATGGAGTTATGAATGATAAAGATGTTTTTCCAAACGATCAATATGAATCAAATGACACGGATAATGATGGTGTTGGAGATAATTCAGATAAATTTATTTTCGATCCTTCTGCAAGTATCGATTCAGATGATGATGGATATCCAGATAAATGGAACGATGGAAAATCACAAAATGATAGTACATCAGATCCAAAATTGATAATTGATGAATTTCCATATGATCCTAATGAACATGTTGATTCAGATGGAGATGGTGTTGGAGATAATTCTGATGCTTTTCCAAATGATTCAACAGAAAGCTTTGATTTTGATAAAGATGGAATTGGAAATAATAAAGATAAAAATCCAAATGTTGATTTGGGATTTAAGTTATATATTGACAAATTTGAGTTGACAAAAAATGTAGATATTTTACCAAGAGGTCAAATATATTTTGAGATAAAAATCAATGACGAGTTATATACTGTCCTTGATAATGATGGAGATTATTGGAAAGTATGGTTATTACAGGAACAGTCAATTGGATTTACTCTAACAAAAGATATTTTAGATGACACAGATAGGAAAAATACCAGCATTGAAATTATCATGTATGATATGGATTATTTCTTTAACGATGACATTGTAGACATACATTCTAACAATATTAAGACAAATCTGATGATAGTTATTGACCATGTCACAAATAAAGTTAATATTAATAACAATTCAAAAGGTCAAAAAGCAACGGTTTGGTTTACTGTTACCCTACCTGAATATATTGAACCTAATGAAAGCTATCAGCAAATTAACTATGATTGGTCATATAAAGGAAAATGGCATACAATTTCATTGAATATTTCAACAGATAAATATAATTGGTATACTCAAAGAGATGTCAATCGAAGTCCGCAACATATTGGAAAAAATAAGATGGTTTCTTTTGTAACTGAAAATGATGAAGTTATTCAAGATTTAACTCTTAAAATACTTGAAATTGCAAATCAAAATAATTACAATAACTCTGAAACAATTAATTTAATTTTATCTTTTATTCAAAAAAATATTGATTATAAAGAAGATATATTATCAAAAAATACTGAGGAATATTGGAAGTTTCCAATTGAAACCCTCGTTGAAAAAAATGGTGATTGTGAAGACAGCAGCATTCTCTTTCAGTCAATTATTAAAAATACGGATTATGATGTTATCATGCTTTTTTATATAATTGATGATGAAACAGGTCATCTAGCATCAGGTGTTTGTATTGATGAAAATATTAATGGTGACGTTATAGAATATAAAAATAAGAATTATTATTATTGTGAAACTACCTCAAATGGTTTTGTTTTTGGCGTTAAACCTGAAAAGATTCCTGATGAACCTGAAATGATTATTGATATCCCATAAAAAAAATTATTGCTTGATATAAATAGCGGGTCTTAATGGTGCTGCAAACCGACTTTTATTTTCTGGATCTATCTTTTCTTGTTCATCTGCATTATAAATATCAATCGTACAATTAAACAAATATTCAAGGAAATTCTTCTCAGTTGTCAAGTATTGTTTTTCATCAATTTCTGTTTTATATCGTTTTTTATCTATATCCTGTAGTCTTTTTATTTCACTTGGAAGTTTACTAATATATTTTGATATTTCTTTACCTTGTTTTCGTAATAATGGATCTTTCATTAATTCTTTTATGATATTTCCAATATTAAGTGAATTGTTCTCAGAATCAGTAATTGCATTTGAAAAAACATCTTTTTTCCATTTTTGTGAAACATAAATATATATTTTTTTAGGTGTAATTTTTGTAACTTTTGTAATTTCATTGATGTCATCAATAAGGTTTTTTATTAGGTATTCACCAACTTCTGCTTTTGGAAAAAGCTGATCTATGTTAATCGTTGGAAATGTTTGATTTGAAATAAAATTATCTTTATTTTCATTCCAAATTTCTTCTGTAATGTGTGGCGTGATTGGAGTCATTAGCTTTAACCATTCAGTTAGATACCAATTGGTAATTTCTTTATTTCTTCCTCCTCGTTTTTTGTACCATTGCATATCTTTTTGCATTTCAAAATATATTTCATTAGCTGCATCTCGTAAATTTAGTGAAGAATATAATTTATTAATATTATTAATATGCAGATTCATCTGATTTTGTAACCATTCATCAAGGTTTTTGTTTTTTTCACCGTTTATATCTTTAAACTGCTGGATAACTCTATAAATACTTCCAATTCGATTTTTATATTTTAATACTGATTCAGCATTCCATTCAATGTCAACTGATGAAGATCCAACATGTGCATAATATAGACGCATAGCATCTATCCCATATTTTTTTGCAGCTTCTGATACGTGTTCTGCACCACCCTTTGATTTACTTATTTTTTCTTTTCCTTTTTTTGTTACCCACCAGTGTACAAAGAATCCTTTTGGATACATTTTTTCAGGTAAGATTGCTACATGATTCATTAGAAACACTGGGAAATGTACAGTTTTATGCTCTTTTCCACCTAGATTAATGTCAACTGGATACCAATATTTTACATCATCTTGAATTTTTTTCCATATTTTTTGTTTTGCATCTCCTTTTTCTAAGAAAATAAAATCAAAGAATTCATTTGTCATCTCCTCGGGGGTAATTTGATTAGTATTCACATAATGTGAAATTAAATAATATGCAGGATACAATGTTGAATCTGATATTGGCTCAACTATCCATTCTTTTTTAAATGGAAATTCTGTACCAAGCCAAGATCCTTTTCTAATACATGCTCTATCATCAAACCAATCAAGAATTGAAGGTAGCTGTTTTTTATATTCTTCGGGTATAATATTCATTTTTGAAACATATTTTTTTGATTTTTCAGTTAATGTTTCATCACTATACTTAATAAACCATTGATCTGGAATTTGTTTAATGACTACATGTTCTCCACAACGACATATAACTTCTTCTGAAAATTCTCTAAGCTGAGTTGCCTTATTTTCTAAAATTAGATCGTTTTTAACAGTATCTTTAATGTCAGTTATTTTTATATTTGCATATTTGCCACATTTTTGATTTAAAATGCCCGTATGAAATTCTTTTTTATAGACAATATCAGTTGCTTCATCGAGTTTTTCTGTCTGATTTTGACTTGATATATTTAAATTTTCACAGACTTTTTTTGCTGGATTTTCACCTAGATCTTTTACATCAATAATAGTGATAGGTTCAATGGGTTCCCCAGTTTCTATTAATGCAATATAATCATATGGTGCGTGAGCAGGAACTGACATTACAACCCCTGTTGCAACATTTGGATCTGCAAATGGGCCAGATAAAATTGGTATATTTCTATCAATAATAGGTACGATACAAGTTTTACCAATTAGGTCTTTACCGCTTATTTTTTTATTTAAATCAATAATGTTATCATATTGAAAGTGAAGTTTTTTCAAGCTTTGTTTGGATAAGATCCAGGTTTCATCATTTATTTTTGCTTTGGTATAAGTAACATCTGGATTAATCCACATATTTGTTACTCCAAAGAGGGTTTCAGGTCGTAGTGTTGCAGCTGGAAGTATCGTTCCATCTTCCATTTTAAATTTAATTACAGTGAATTCATTAATCTCCGATCCTCCACCTGATGAAATATCTGTTTCAGATTTATCAACTGCAACAGGGCCACAATTTGGACAGAATGGAGCAAAATGTGGTTTTTGAATTAAAAGATTTTGTTCTTTAAGTTTATGAAACTGCCATATGATAAATTTTTTATATCCCTCTGAAATGGTACTCATTAATCGAGTGTAATCAATCAAGAAACCAAATTGTTTCCAATAATCCTCAACATATATATCAGAAAAATAATTTACTACTTCATTTGGATCATTCATTTTTTCTATTTGTTCATCTGAACATCCATATTCCTTAAGAATTGAGATGGTTGTTTCATCTTTTCGTTCAACTTTTTTTGCAAATCCTATGGATGGTATTCCCGATGCATGAAACCCTGCAGGGAAAAGGACATCATATCCATGCATTCTATAATATCTAGCGATAATATCACAGTATGTGAATCCTCTCATATGTCCTACATGTAAATAACCTGATACTCCAGGGTATGCAAAATGAATAAACAATTTTTTCTCACTCTTTTTTTTAGCTTCATAAATTGAGTTTGAAAACCAAGCATTTTGCCATTTTTTTTCAATTTTTATATAATCATACTGTTCATTATTCATGAATTAATCGATTTGGAAATGCTTGTTTATTTATATAATGCTTTTTGACTGAAAATATAAGCTGATTATAAAAAAAATATATTTTTTAAATTCAAATCAATATTATAACTATTATACGATATATTTAAATGTATAAGATTTATACAAAATTAAATATTTAAATAATCATTTATATACATGGGTGAATATTTATCAAAATAAAATTCCTTAAGAAAAGAAATTTTCTGAATAATTCTTATGCAATTTCAGAAGAATTTACAACATTAACCGCACTAGCAATTGTACTCTTTGGAATTATTATTGCTTTTTTACTTGTCGGACAAACTTATGGGGGCTATAATCAACAAACCTCACTTATTGATTCATTACATACAACAGAAAATCTATACAATAAAATAATTCAACCTTCAAATCCACTTGTTATACAAAGTGGCATTATTGATTATGAATCTTTAAATTCATCCGAATGCCTACAATTCGTTAAAGATTTACAAAAACAATATGCAACTATAGGATTGAATTTTTCTATTTATTTTACTTTTGAAAACAATTCATTTTGGTATCCGACAACTCCCGTAAATGCCAATCATAGAATTGCCGTCACCCATTCAATAGGTCTAGCAGTAAATATGGTCAATACAGTTGAATCAACTATCAGTATCGCTGTTTGGAATGTTAATAATGAGATAAGCTGAAAGGAGAAAAAATGAAAAAAATAATATCAATTAAACAAAATAATGGTGCAATAACTGTTATGTATGATACAATATTATTCCTTACATTTATCTCATTAGCAGGAGCTGTTCTATTACCTGCATTTATCCCTTCTAATATCTCTTCTTCATCAGAAAAAGCAATTCATGATAACGCAGTTGATGAATCACTTCACTTGATGCTTATATCAACCAGTAAAGAATTCAATTATACAATTGGAAGCAGTATAATTCAGCCTTTTGCAGAAACAATGGGAATTAATACAAGTCAAACAAATGGATTATATCACACTATTAGTCAATGGATACTTGGAAAACAACAATTTCATAAAACATTTGGTGAACATATTTCTGAAATGCTCTACTGTATGCTTGAATTTCCAATTTCAAACAATGAAAGCATAAAACTTAATTTTTTAACATCCGATTATGAAACACAATTAAAAAACCATATCTCAGAATTTCTTGAAAATCAACTTAAAGAAACATATCAATTTCATCTAGTTTCAACTTGGAAACCTATAAAAAATCTTGAATTTGGTGGAACCTTTGAGATGGGAGAGACTCCACCTAAAACAAATTGTTATGTTGCAAATAAAAAAATTAGCATTCCGTTTCTTCCAATTATGACAGCTTATGGCGAAGTATTTGTTTTATCTGAACATTGGTTTTCTGAAAAGATTAATGAATATAATGATGAAATCCCAATTCTTATCAATATTTCAAATATCTCAGATAATCTCAGTAGACCAGATATTACAGAAGCTGAAAAAGATAAATATTATACATATCAAAATGAAAATATTTCTTCTCTTTTGTTAGGTATCATTTTTGATGGATTATATAATTCATCTCATAATCAATTGATTCCAGGTGTTCTTTCAATGATTTTGAAAAACTATTTAAATGATTTTTCAAAAAAAATTATTGATATGGGATCTAAACAGATAGAAAATACAACTGGTTATGCTTTTTCAAAATTAGATTCATTTTTTTTAAATTGCGATGATTCCATTACTGATTATTTTACTTCATATCTTAAAGACATCATTATTGAAAATGTTACATCATATTTTTCAAATATTACTGTTGAGCTAACTAATTTATCTGATTATTTAGTTGAAGTTATCATATCAATTTTAAAGGAACAATTTCAACCATTTATTGAATCATTCATTCTATCTGTTTTACCAATTATTCAATCCAATCTAGATTTTAATAATCTTATAGATGAATTGATTTCATTTATTTTCTCTCAGCTATCGCTTTCATCAGCTTCTGTTTCACTAACTATCTGGGAGGGAACATATCAATGAAAAAAAGAAGGTATTTGCTACCTGATTTATCTGCACGTATACCTTTTTCAATTCTTGGAATATTTATCCTTCTTAGCAGCTCCATAACAACAGTATATATTTCAGATTTTGATACTCAAAATACAGATCAATACATTACATCTCTGAAAGGGGCAGATATTGAACAATTACTGTATCGTGCTGATGCAGATATTGCATCTATGATAAATACAGTAGGATTGAAATCACTTCAAGAAATTGGAAAAACACCGGTTATGGAGTCTTCTGATTTAACACAAACAGGCCAGGATGTCAATAAACTCAGATTAAAAAAATCAGTTGTTTCAATGTTGAATCAATTATTGATTTTGAATTTTAGAGGCGATAAATTCAATAATGGAAGATATGCAATTAATGTAATTATCAATCAATCGCAAACCTATCCAATTGAAGATCTAAATAATGTAAAGATTACATCTATTAATATGACCGTTAACAGACCTATCCATATACCTTTAATAGGTCCAGATCAAACAGAAAATGGTGAAACGTATTGGAAAATTGATATTCTACTTAAATTTGAAATACGTTCGTTGCAAGATGATGAGGTGGTTGGAGAATACTATAAAGAAATTTCAAAAGTAATAACTTCTCGATATCCAATGTTATATTATCTAACAGAAGAGTATAATACTACATTACAGTCACTTGGACCTTTTTGGGGTTTTGTTACTGCTGTATCTAACATATATTCATTGGCACGTGGATATAAACATTATTCATCTGGAAAACCTATGAATGTTGTGGATAACAAACATCTTGCACCAATTATTAATGCAGGGTTATTGTTTGAACAAGGTCTTTCATTTGGAAGTATTGATCCAAACTCTCTTATTGATCTAATCTCAGAATGTAAAACAGCTTTTTTCAATAAAACATCGACTAACTCAATTGCTTCTTTAAACTCAATAGATCAACCATCTTTTTCAATACCCAAATCTTGGTTTTCTACAATTCCATCAAATATTGCAAATGATGATGATATAAATACAACAATTGACCAATGCCCTCAAATAAATATCTCTGAAATTGCGTCAATGATAATTTATAACTATCAAACAATAGAAATTATTTTTAAGCAACTTTATCCTGAAAACATATATTCTACTATTTTATCAAATCCAAGTTCTGAGGATATTAAAAATTGTATAAACAGCACTATTGATGACAATAATATCCTTTTAGAGGTTAATAAGAAAGACATATATTACAATCTAAGCTCTTTGAATACTGTTAATAATTTAATTAATTTAACATATAATTCTTCATTTGAAACCTGTGTAATAAGAGATCCTGCCCCTAATGTTGAAATTGGTCCACATGATGGATATCCAATTGATAATGGGACAACAAGTTGGGAAATCTCATCAACAATTTTAATAAATACAATTCAAAAACCTCCAAAAAATAATATTTCTATTGATACAATATTGTATGAAGAAATATATGATATTATTTGGACTAGGTCACATCATTGGAGTAAAAAAGAAACATATACCTCAGGAAATATTAGCTATACAAACTGGTCTTTTTTCTCTGCAACTGACCATAAAACCGAAGAAAATGTATCATTACAAATCATTGTTAGAAAAATCAGCCCTATAAGTTATGGTGGTTTTCCAATCAAGGATGTTTTTTATGAGAATGTAACATTAGATGACTTAAATTTAGAAGATACGCTTGATATATATTATGCTACTGTTTTTGACGTTAATACCGATGAATTATTAGAAAATGCAAATGGTTGTTATTATCCAAGGGGTATTAATGGTTCATATGGTTCTTGGGTCTATAATGATGCTTTGGAAAGTATCGATGAGATTTTAGATATTATTAGATCAATTAAACAAAATGAGTCGATTAATTCCTCTAGGTATAGTAATCCACTTACTCTTTTAGAAAAATCAAAGGAAGATTTAATTTTGAAATATGAAAATTTAATGCCTTTAATGATTGATGAAAATTCATATTTAAAGGATAATACATTTATTAGTGCAGGAAATAAAGCAGTTTATTGTGTTAGATCCTGGTTTGTTGATACTAGTTATGAATATATTATTAAAATGTTTGATGAGGCGATAGAAAAATTAGACTCCTCGTTTTCTGATAGTTTAGAAGAATATGGTTTTCAGCAGCAGGAAGATGTTTTATCTATGTTGGATGGATCGGATGAAGGGTCGTTTATTTCTGATTCATTTGCAATACCTTTTGGTATTCCTTTGGAGCTACAATCAGAAGAATCAGGAATGATGTTTGGATGGAATGAATCATTACATCTTTCTGTTAATCAATTTCCAAAATATCTTTCACCATTTACAGAAGAAAAATATGAAGGGAAAGATGAATATTTCCTAAGCATTCGAAATACATGTATTCTTGGTCCAACAGGTATACCGATTCTTCCAATTACTCCTGCAACACCTTGGATAGTAACATTAAATATTTGGCTTCTTTCCATTAGAGGGTCTTATGCTGAATTTATCCTAGCAGATGGTAATGATGAAACTATACCTAACCCAATTTTTGGTCATGACTCTCAGGTAATGATTCGTGAAAATAAGGATATTCTTGATGAAAATGGGGATATTATTGGGATGAATACGCGGATTTCATTTGAATTTGATACTGTTTGTTTTTCTATTGTTCCATCTTTTGGAATGATGGTTGGAGATAAGGATGGAAATTTAATGGAGGAAGATGGATATGAAAAATAAAAGATTTTTATTCATCATGATTTTATTGATACTTTCATGTTTTTTTTCTTCTGTAACAGCAAATAAACCTGCTACTTGTGGATATGGAACTTGTGATACTTGGTTTAGTTTTGATGGGATAAACTGGCATAATACTACTTATCGTAACGCAGAATTACATCGTGGTGAATCCTTTTTTATTAAGACTATGATTTCTACAACAAAACCTGATATTCATGTTTCTATCCGTTTTTTTGAAGTAGGAGTAAATAGTAATGATGATGCATCATTTGAGATTCTTGATGGATACGTTACAGGTATTATTAACCAAAATTTCAAGCAAACATATTCATTTGGAATTATTGACACACCTTCCAAATTTGAAAAGATATGGAAAATAAAGGTTTGTGAGAATGCTTCTTGGTGGAATGCAACATCTCCTTTGAATATTTTTGTTGATTTTAATGAACAAATTGGTGAAGGATGGGGTTCTGAATGGATTGGTGATGAGATAAGTTATACAGTTGCCACGATTTATATTAAAAAATCAGTTTTTTCCCCAGTAGATAATTCAGAGCTAGTATCTGAAAATGTCAAATATTTATCATTAAATCATATTATTATGATTTCAATATTAATTGGTCTAATATTTTTGTCATTTCTTCTAAAATTTAAAAAACATTAATATGGATAGCTTAATTCTAATTTTTTTATATGCTGACTATTCATTATACTGGTCTCAAAAATGATGTAAAAGAATTTATTGAAAATATAAAATTAGTCTTAGATAATTTACCAAAAATAGATCAAGATAGGATAAATGATGAATGTATGATATTTCTAATAGGTAAAACATATGGTTTTTCAGTGGGGGTTAAAAATAAACATTTGATCCTGTTAAATGTTAATGAAATGTTAAAAAATAAACTATCTATTAAAGAACAGCGTTTTATTATAGCTCATGAATTTGCTCATTTTATTTTGAAACATACTTATTCAAATGATGAAAATGAACAAGAAGCAAATGATTTAGTTTTAAAATGGAATATATGTTAAGAGTTCTAAAATGTATTTTTTATAGATTCTTTATGTGTCTAATTGGGATATAAGCAAGTAACAATGCAATAAACATCCAAATAACAAGACCTGGCCACCATGGAGCATAAGTAAATACAGTTAGATTAATTCCAAGGACAATAAGAACAGCGATTAAAACGCCAGTTAGTGCTTCTCCTGCAACAAGACCTGCAGTGAGAAGTAAACCAGTTCTAATGGTTTTTTCTTGTGGTTTAATATTTGTTTGTTTGATCGCAAGCTCCCAATCACTAATTTCTTCACCATTTGTTTTAAATTTTCTATTAATGAAATCATCTGTAAATTTACGAATTAATCCTCCTGAAAAAATTGGTATTGCTAGGGTAAAAGGAAGATATATTCCAATTGCTACTGGTAAAATTGGTAAATCAATAATTATCAGTATTATTGCAAGCACCATTCCAACAAGAACATATGGCCAAAGCATCTCTCCACCTAATACTCCTTTTACAATTCCTGCCATTAGAAATGCTTGTGGGGCGGGTAGTTGTCTACTACCAATTTCAAATGCTTGATGTAATACAGCAATAACAAAACCAATCACCGCAGATGTTGCTAATACTCCAAGGGTCATGGAGATTTGTAGTTTTTTTGGTGTTGCCCCTATCATTTGTCCACAGGCCATACTTTGTAATAGATCGCCAGATATTGACCCTGCTATACATATCACGGCAGATATGAAAATTACTATTGCCATTCCTGCAGGTCCTGTGAGTCCAATGCTTAGCATTATTAAACTTACAATTAGTAATACCGAAACTGTCACTCCAGATATTGGACAATTTGATGATCCAACTAGGCCCGTTAAATATCCTGCAAGGGCACTAGCTAGAAATGCAAAAAAAATCGTTATTATTGCCATTATTATTGAAATTTCAAGCATTGATGATAACCAATTATATAGCAAAAAAATAGGTATAACTAAAAGTATGATACCTATGAATACAAGTTTGTAGCTTAGATCTTCCTCAGTTCGTTTTTTTGAGCTTGTTTGACCTTTTCTTAATCCAATTGCTGCTTCTTTAACACTATCTACAAGGTTATTTCTAATTGACCATATGGCCCATAAACCACCAACAAGCATTGCACCAACGCCAATGTATCGGATTTGATCTCCCCATATCTTAAAAAAACCCCATATTGCAGATCCAAGTTCAATATTTCCATATCCCATTGCAATTGCACTATTAATTTCAGATGCAGTGATCGGCGTTGGTAAACCTGTTGCTAATGCAACAAGAGGTGCAATGATTACCCATCCGATAAGTCCACCTACAAGAACATATGATGATATCTGTGGCCCTATAATCCAACCGACACCAAGTAATGCAGGTGATGTTGTGATTCCTCCATAAATCCATCCATCATTAGTGTTTTTTCCAATTGAAAATTTTCCAAATGAGGCGATATGTTCAATTGTTCCTCTAAAAACATTTAATCCTAACTCTCCAAATTTATATAATGCTGCTATAACTCCTCCAACAAGAAGCCATATTCCACTAATTGAATCACTAGATTTCTTTAATTGATCTGCTGTTTCCCCTCCAACTGTAGTGGTAAGAACTGCTGCAACAGCTACCCCCTCAGGAAAAGGCAGATCCGTTTTTACTACAAGTGCCCTTCGCAATGGCACCATCCAAAACACTCCTAAAAGTCCACCCAATAAAGATATTATACTTGTTTCCAAGAAATGTATCTCCGTCCAGGTTCCTAATAGAACTAATGCAGGTATCGTAAATATTACACCAGCTGCGATACATTCACCGGCTGCTGCACCCATTGTTGCGAGATTCACTTCTAATATTGTACCTTTAAATGGTTTAAGAAATGCAAGTGCCATTACTGCACCAGGTATGATTGCTGATACTGTCATTCCTGCATAGAGTCCAAGATAAGCATTTGCGCTTCCTAGAACAATTGCAAGAAATAATCCAACAAGTACTGATTTTACTGTTAGTTCAGGTATTTCTCTACTATGAGGAATAAACGAATTGAAATCTTCACGTGAACGCATATTATAAGATATATATGACAAACATAATATTAAAATTTAATGTAATTATAAAAAAATAATTATCAAATCCAAAGAAAATAATAAGCTATTTAAACAATAGAATTATGTCTAGATTAAACTCGTGGGGAGAGGCATAAAATTATGCTTATAGATAGAAAACAAGATAGTATAGAAAAATTCGGAAAACTTGAATTAGTGGACAAAGAAATCTTTTTTATTGCGTTTAACAGAAGAGATACATAAAAAAAGATTTTCTAATTTTTTTATAAATAATTACTTAGCATCTGCTGAATCCATTGAAATATTCCAAGCATATCTAAACCAATTAAAACTCCGAAAAATATAAGGAGTGCTACAAAAATTTTTATTGCAAATTTAATGACTTTCCATGCTATAACTATTACAATAATGCCTAATAAAAGCAAATAAACCAAGGGTATTTGACCAAATATCTCTAACATACATTCCACCTAATTTTTAGATATATGAGTAATAGTATATTTGATTTCCCAATTTTTTAAAATAAAAATGATATTTAATCAAAAATCTCTAAAATGACTAGTTCATTACTAAGAATTGTGTATGTAAAAAAAGAATTTCTTAAAAAAAATACTATTGAATTAAGAGAATATCAAATAAAAATCGCAGAATATGCTATAAAAAATAATACGCTTCTTGTACTTCCAACAGGTCTTGGTAAAACAATCATCGCGTTATTATTGATTATAGAAAAACTAAAAAATGATAAAACAGGAAAAATACTCTTTCTTGCTCCAACAAAACCATTAGTTAACCAGCATTTGTCATTTTTACATAAGTTTCTAACACTTGATGAGGAACAAAGTACAATTTTTACAGGTGAAGTAGCTCCTAATAAAAGAAAGAAATTATGGGATGAAAAACAAATTATTATTTCAACACCGCAGGTAATTGAAAACGATATAATATCAAAACAAATAAAATTAGATAATGTTTCATTGATAATTTTTGATGAAGCACATCATGCCATGGGTAAATATGCATATGTTTTTATCAATGAATTATATCAAAAACAAAATATCAACGGTCATGTTCTTGCTATGACTGCATCCCCCGGAAATGATATAGAAAAAATCACCGAGGTTTGTGTTAATCTTTCAATTAATCATGTTGAGATTAGAACAAAGCAAGATCCTGATGTATCATCATATGTTCATGAAGTAAAGTTTTCTTGGAAACATGTTTCTGTTCCTAAGGATTTTGATTTTTCATTAGAATTATTAAAAAAAGCTTTACATAAAAGATTGGAGGAATTAAAAGATATTAATGTGATAGAGTCTGCATCAGTATCATCTATTACAAAAACTAAGCTTTTGGATGCACAAAAAAAAATTCAGGCAGAAATTCATTCACAGATTAATCCACCTAAAAGATTGTTTATTGCAGCAGCGGTTCAAAGTGAAGCAATGAAGTTACAGTATGCTATTGAAATTCTTCAGACACAAGGAGTTAAGGCAGTAAAGAAGTTTTTAAAAAGGATTCAAGATGAATCAACTAAAAAAAGTGGAAGTAAATCCTCAAAGAATCTAGCATCTGACCCTCTTTTTATGGAGGTTAGAGCGTATCTTTCAAATGTTGCTGTTGAGCATCCTAAATTGGATGAAGTAGAAAAAATAATTGATCATTATTTCTCAGAAAACAAATCTTCACGTGTCATTATTTTCACTCATTATAGAGATACAAGTCAGATGGTTCTTGAACGTTTACAAGGTAAACCTTCTATTAGGCCTGTACGTTTTATTGGTCAAGGATCAAAAATTGATGATAAAGGTTTAACACAAAAACAACAAAGAGACATCATCAATAAATTTCGTAGAGGTGTTTTTAATGTTCTTATTGCTACAAGTGTTGCAGAGGAGGGCCTTGATATTCCTGCAACAGAACTTGTATTATTTTATGAGCCAATCCCATCAGAGATTCGTAATATTCAGCGAAGGGGTCGTACTGCACGTAACAAACCAGGAAAAGTAATTATTTTAATTACTAAGGGAACCTCTGATGAAGGATATTATTGGGCATCAAAACGTAGAGAAAAAAACATGAGGTCTGAACTGGAATTAATGAGGGCTTCTTTGAAAAGAAGATTGGAGTTGAAAACAGGAAATTTTTTATTAAATGAACAAAAAATCAAAGATCAAAAAACACTTCAAGAATATAAAAATAATGATGAAAACCAAGTTAAGATAATTGTCGATCATCGGGAATACCGATCATCAGTTGTAAAATCTATGGTTTCAAAAGATATAACTATTGATGCTCAACAGTTGCCAGTTGGCGACTATATAATTTCTGATCGTGTAGGCGTTGAAAGAAAAGAAGTCGATGATTTTTTAAATTCTTTAATGAATGGGTCATTATTTAACCAGGTTAAAAGGCTAAGAGATTCATTTTCCCGTCCAGTTTTGATAATTGAAGGAGACGGTCTTTTCACTAAGAGAAATATAAATCATAAAGCTATTTATGGATGTTTAATTTCAATTATTATTGATTATGGAATCGCAATCATTTCAACAAAAGATGGTAATGAAACTGCTGAATTTCTTTCAGTAATGGCAAACAGAGAACAACGTAAAGAAAAGAAACCAATTGTTCTCAGAGGAGATAAACATACTATGGATTTTACTGAGCAACAACAATTTATTGTTGAAGGATTTCCTCAGATTTCAACAGTCATGGCGAAAAGATTATTGGATCATTTTGGTTCTATAAGAGCAGTAACAAATGCTTCTGAAAAAGAGCTTCAAGAAGTTCAAGGAATTGGTAAGCAGATTGCCTCATCGATTCATCGTGTTTTAAATGAACAATACCGAAAAGAGGAATGAAATCTTTCCCAAATGTTTTTATCTAGTATCATATTACAGGAGCCGGATTAATACAATAAAGGTGATAAATTATGGCTAATGATATTCTTGATCAAGTTTGCGATGGACTTGATATGCTCAATGAAGATGCATCTGTTCCTCGTAATATCCGACGAGGTGCAGATGAAGTAAAAAATTTGTTATTAAAAAATTCTGATCCTATGGATGTTCGTGTTGCAACAGCAACTTCACGGCTAGATGAGTTAGCAAATGACCCTAATATTCCGTTACATGGAAGGACATTGATTTGGAACATCATGAGTAGACTTGAGGAGTTGGCTTAATTGTTTTTCTATATTGATATTAATATTTCTTAATACTAACAGAATCTAGATAAAAGTAATAAGAAAAATATACATTAGGGTGTTTGAGATATATGATTCGTATTGGACAAGCAGGTATTCCATTATCCTGCAAAGGAAGAACAAATAAAGATGGATTGATTTATACAAGAGAAATACTTGATTTAAATACAATGGAAGTTCAATTTGTAAGAGGGCTTTATGTCATGGAAGAAGAAGAAGCTCTATTTATGAATGAATATGCAAAGGAAAATGATGTTGAACTTCATGTTCATGCACCTTATTATATTAATTTAGCTGATGATGAAGAGGCTGAATTAAGTTTTGATAAAATTTTTAATTCAGGGTTAGCCGCAGAAAAAATGGGTGCAAAAACTGTTGTTGTTCACCCGGGGTATTATGGAGAAAAAACTGAATCTGAAACAATGGAGAACATCATCTCTAATCTAAAAAAATTACAGAAACGGTTTAAAAAAGAAAAAATAACTACTAATATTGGTATTGAAACAATGGGTAAACAAAAGGTTTTTGGAACCATTGATGAAGTTATTGAAGTATCAAAAAAGGTCAAGAATGTAGTTCCAGTTATTGATCTTGCTCATGTGCATGCAAGAGGTGATGGTTGCTTAAAAAAAGTTGATGATTATCAGGAGTTATTTGATAAGTTAAGTGTATTAAAACTTGAGCATTATCTTATACATCTCACAGGTGTTTTATATGAAAATGGAAGTGAACAATATCATCTACCAATAAAAAAAGGTGATATGCCTTTAACTCCATTTCTTGATACAATTATTGACAACAATTATAATGTATCATTAATTTCAGAATCTCCGCTTCTTGAACACGATGCTGTATATATTAGGCTTCAAGTTGAAAAAGCAATTATGAAGCGGACTGGTGGTGAAGAAGCAGATTACCGGAATCTTTCGGAGATTCAATGAACGAAGAATATGTTTTTTTAAAATCAATTGATTATATACAAAAAAAAGTAAAGGAAATTTTATCAAGTGTTTCAACTGAGAATATTAAATCTGTGATGGAATTATTTTTCAAATCAAATCATATTTTTGTTTATGGTGCAGGGCGATCTGGATTAGTTTCAAAAGCGTTTGCAATTAGACTAGTTCATCTTGGTTTTCAGGCATTTGTCATTGGTGAAACCATTACAATTCCAGTTCAAAAAGATGATCTTATTGTTATTGTTTCAGGTTCTGGTGAAACAATCCCTGCGGTGATGACTGCTGAAATTGGAAATAAACTAGGTGCAAAGGTAATTTCTATAACTGGAAAAAAAGAATCAGATATTGCCAAATATGCAGATATTACATTGTTTGTATCAGCAGGATGTTCAGAAGAAGAAAGAAAGAAATATGCACCATTAGGTACATTATTTGAAGCTAGTGTTTGGATTCTTCTTGATGGTATCATTGCTGATTTACTGGAAAAAAAACAAGAGACTGAGGATACCATGCGTAAACGTCATGCAACCTTAGAACAATAAATAATAAATGTAGATTATTAATTATTTGAAATATTTGTTTCACTGACAAGGAAATCTTCTACTTCATGAATTTGTTGGGAAATTTCTTGAATCTCCATTATTTCAAGTTCATCTTCATCATCAATCATACTTATCTCACGGTATTTTCGTCTTAAAAGTGTTTCAAATCCTTTAAAAAAAACATCTTCTGGGCTTAATCCTATTTTTCTTAGTAATTCTAATTTTTCATTTGAAATTGTAATTTCAATTTTCTTTGTTTTTTTCATATAATAATTTCTCCACCCAAAGACGGTTTTAGTTTCAATATTCTTATTTTATAAATATTAAAAAGTATTTTAAATAGTTTTGCTTAGATATTGATTAAAGGACGAAATATTTATTTGCTTAATCTTCAATAGAAATTATATTAAGAAATAACTTGCATTATGGTATTTGTGATAGAAAGACCACGTGGAACAAGAGATTTTTCCGTAAAAGAAATGGAAAAAAGGAAATTTGTTGAAGAAAAATTAAGAAGCACGTTTCAATCATTTGGATTTCAAGAGATTCAGACACCAACATTTGAACAATTGGACTTGTTTACAATGAAATCTGGTGAATCAATTATAGATGAACTTTATTCTTTTACGGACAAAGGTGGAAGAAATCTTGCACTTAGACCTGAATTAACAGCACCTGTTATTCGTATGTATGTTGATCAATTACAGATGGAATCTAAACCATTAAAATTATTTTATTTTGGTAATTGTTATAGATATGATAGGCCACAAAAAGGCAGATATAGGGAATTTATGCAGGCAGGTTGTGAACTTATTGGTACAAATACACCCGAAGCACTCTCTGAGCTTATTGCAATGGCATATCATCTATTAGTAAAGGTTGATATTAAAGATATAACATTAGATATTGGTAATCTTAAATTATTAACAATGATCTTTAAAAAAATGAATATTAATAAGGATCAACAAAAACAATTATTTCCATTGATTGATAAGGAACTTTTTTCAGATGTAACTGAAATGTTAGAGGATTTTAATTTTGAAAATAATGAAATCAAACAATTCATTTCATTTATTCAACAAAGTAATATTGAAGAAATTGAATGTTATCTTAATGATGATGAAGATGCTTTAAAAGAAGTGCATAAAATGAAACAACTGATTCATTTCTTAGATTCTTGTTTTGAAGTAAAGGATTTTCATTTGAATCTTGGGATTGTTAGAGGTCTGGATTATTATCAAGGGGTCGTATTTGAGATAAAGGCACCTAAATTAGGAGCTGAGAAACAGATTTGTGGTGGAGGTGAATATGATCTGATTTCTCTTTTTAATGGAAGAAAAACACATACATCAGGTTTTGCCTTAGGATTTGATCGAACAATTTTATCTATGGAATTAGAAGATGTTTCTTTTCCATCAAAAGGTTTAGATTATTTTATTGTCCCTGTTAATGATGATATGATTGATATTGCAATTCAGATAGCAATGAGACTTCGTCTAAAAGAGAAACGAGTTGATATTGACTTAATGAAAAGAGGCATTGGAAAAGCAATGAAATATGCAGGCTCAAAAAATACAAGTAAAGTAATAATTATTGGACCCAGAGAAATTGAGAATAATATGGTTACACTTAGAGATATGGCAACGGGTAATCAACAGATGTTATCTATTGATACTTTGGATCCGATTGAGGCATAAAAAATAATGAAATACTAAATTTTTTTTTATTAAGTATTAATATGGTAGAAAAAAAACAAGTTTTTATAATTGATTCTTCTGCAATTTTTTCTGGAAAACCACTTAGTTTTATCAAAGATATGTTTGTAACAACATCTAAAATCTATGATGAATTTAAACCAGGTGGGAGAGATTATAGAAATTTTCAATTGTTAATTGATAAAGGACTTCAAATTATTGACCCATCAAAATCATCGATTAATTCTTTATTAAATAAAATAAGATTATTTGGTGAAGAAAAGAGATTATCTGATGCAGATATTTCAATTCTTGCACTTTCCTATGAATATCAAAAATTGGGTGATTTAAAACCTATTATTGTTACAGATGATTATAGCATTCAAAATGTTGCTAATTATCTTGAAATGTCGATTCAAACAATAAATCAAAACCCTATAACAAAAAGATTTAAATGGGAGCGGAGATGTCGAGGATGCAGAAAAAAAATAATTGAAGATGTGGATGTCTGTCCAATTTGCGGATCCTCAATTAAACATGTAATTAAGAAATCTTCACCAGTGAAAAAACAGATATAAAATAGGTGTTATCATGAATTTAAATGAAATAAGATTAATGTTTTTAAAGTTCTGGCGTTCAGAAGATGATAAAATAACTTTTATCCGTGATATTCTTGTAGCAGTGTTTGTGGTTTTGCTTATTTTATCATTTTTATGGGGTTATACGGGTCAATGGTTCGGTGCTCCTATGGTTGCAATTGAATCAGGTAGTATGATGCATGCAGATGAACCTTATGGTAGAGTTGGTTATATTGATGCAGGAGATATGGTTTTACTAGTGAAGGTAAATAATGAAGCTGACCTTGTCGTTCGTGGAGGCCCAAATGGTGGTGAAATGGCAAAAGAAGATGGTTTCCGATCGTATGGCGATTATGGTGATGTTATTGTGTATCGAAAATATGGGCGAACAGAGGAGGAACAGATTATTCATCGTGCAATATGCTGGGTAGAATATAATGATGACAAAACATATACTGTTGAAGAATATGGAATTTACAATGAAAATGCGATTACAATATCACAAATTGGATTAAGCAATTATAAACCAAGTCATTCTGGCTATATCACTAAAGGCGACAATCCATTTACAAATGATCGATGTGATCAAGCAGGAGGCATTTGTAGCGAACCAATTAAATTTGAATGGGTTACTGGTAAAGCACGGGGGGAATTACCATGGGTTGGAACAATTAACCTTCTTTTCAATGATATTATCAGTGGTACTTTTTTTAATGATAATGAACAACCGACTGTGTATAATGTTCCTCAGGATTGTACTGTTTGTTTAGTAATTCTTATTTCAGTTCTTATCTCAATTCCTGTTTCACTTGATGTCTATGATTATTATAAAGGAAAAAAGAAAAATAAGTATGATAATTCCTAGCTAAGATCATACCATTCAGGTGTTGTAATATATGAGATAGGATCTGGTAATCCTGCATTTTTAAATCCCTTTAATCGTAGTTTACATGAATCACAAATTCCACAGGCTTTATCTTTTCCTTGATAGCAGGACCATGTTTTTTCAAAAGGTACATTAAGATTTATTCCTTTTTTTATTATTTCATCTTTTGAAAGTTTAAGAAGGGGAGTATTTAATCTTATGTTTTTACCTAGAATTGTTTTTTTTGTTGCATTATTTATCAGGTTTTGAAAAGCATCAATAAATGCAGGGCGACAGTCAGGATAACCAGAATAATCTTCTGAGGTTACTCCAATAAAAATAAAATCTGCATCAATTGTTTCAGCATAAGCAAGAGCAATTGATAAAAAAATGGTATTTCTAGCTGGGACATATGTAGATGGTATTTCTTTTCCAATTTCTTCAACAGAAACATTATTTGGTATTGTTTCTTTGGAATTTTTTAATAATGATGATCCACCAAATTGATTTAAGTCAAGTGTAAAAAAAACGTGATCTTTTAATTTTGCCTCTATTCCTATTTTTTTTGCTGAATCAATTTCACGGTTGTGTTTTTGCCCGTATAGAAAGGATAAGCCATATAGCTCACTAGATTCCTGTTTTGCATAAAAAGCTGTTACAGCAGAATCTAGGCCCCCTGAAATTAAAATAACCGATCTTTTATTCATAAGATAAACCAATATAACAATTAAATGTAATATTTAAAGCTCTTTTGAAATGAATGCACCTTGACCATATCCTTCATCTACACCAACTTCTATTTTTGTAAGATGGATTTCATTTTCCATCTTTGTTAGTAGTTCTTCTAAAACATAATGTGCGAGGTTTTCAGCAGAGGTTGATGAAAGAGGTAGAATGATACAATCATTTTTTGGAAAAACATATATCTTATCAAGGGAATTTAAAGTAATTTGATTATTTTCATCGGTTATTGAAATTGATTGGCTATTACCAGGTATAAGAATATAATGATCCAGATGATCTGCAATCATCTTTAAATGATGTTTAATAATTGAAAAATCAACTATTATTCCTTTTTCATCTTTTTCTCCATAAAGTTTTGCATGAATTGCATATGAATGTCCATGTAACCTCCCACATTTTTCATATTCTGGAATTACATGAGCTGATGAAAAACGGATATTTGCTTTCCAACCATCTATTCTAATGTATGAATCCATTTTATTTGTCACTCCTTTTTCTTGTTTTCATAATCTTTAATTGCTTCTTTTAATGCATCTGCTGCAAGATTTGAACAATGTAACTTTAAAGTAGGAAGTCCGCCAAGTTCTTCTGCAACATTATCTCTTGTTAATTTTTTTGCTTCTTGTATATTCATTCCTTTAACAATTTCTGTTGTGATACTACTTGTTGCAATTGCTGCTGCACAACCATATGTTTTGAATTTAATGTCAGTGATAATTTCATTTTTAACTTTGAGATATATAGTCATAACATCGCCACATGTTGGGTTTCCAACAGTCCCTACTCCATCAGCATCTGAAATTTCACCAACATTTCGTGGGTTGAAAAAGTGATCCTTTACTTTTTCAGTATATTTTTCATCCATTTCAATTTCTCCTCATTTTTTCCATAATGGAGACATTTTTCTAAGATGTTCAACAATTTTTGGAAGTTCTTTGGAAACATATGATATTTCAGTATCTTCTGTTTGTCTTCCTAATGTAAAACGAAGTGAACCATGTGATTCCTCGGGAGTCAATCCAAGAGCAAGCAATACATGAGATGGCTTTAATTTTTTTGATGAGCAGGCTGAACCTGTTGCAACAGCTATTTGTTTATTATCAAGCATCATATGTAATGATTCTCCTTCAACTGCTGAAAATCGAAAATGTGCATTATTTGGTAATCGTTTATTTGGATGCCCATTAAGGTAACTTTCTTCAATTCCAAGGATATTTTTAATTAAGGTATCTCTTTGTTTAATCATCTTTTTACTATCTGTCACTAATCGTTTTTTACCTAACTCACATGCTTTACCTAGACCAATAATACCTGGTGTATTCAAGGTACTACTACGTTTTCCTTGTTCATGTCCTCCACCATGAAATAATGGTTTGATTTTAATACCTTTTTTTACAAATAAACCGCCTACGCCCTTTGGACCATATATTTTATGAGAAGATAATGAAAGAAGGTCAATTCTTGATTTATTTACATCAACTGGAATCTTTCCAACAGCTTGTACTGCATCTGTATGAAAAAGAATACCATTACTTTCTGTAATTTTTCCTATCTCTTCAATTTCTTGTATTGTACCAATCTCATTATTTGCATAGATAATTGAAAGTAGAAAGGTGTTTTTTGATATTGTATTCTTTAAATCTTCTGTTTTAATAAGGCCATATTTATCAACTGGAAGGTATGCTATATCAAAACCTGTTTTTTCAAGATATTTACATGTTTCTAGAACTGCTGCATGCTCAATTTCAGTAGTGATAATATGAGGCCCTTTTGTGTTTTTTTTGTTTTCATGTAATGCAGCAATCCCCTTTATTGCAAGATTATCAGCTTCGGTTCCACCTGAAGTAAAAATAATTTCTTCGGGTTTTGCATTTATTAATGAAGCAACCTTTAACCTACTTTGTTCAATGTCATCTGCCGCATCTACACCATATGAATGTGTGGATGAAGGGTTCCCATATATTTCAAAAAAATAGGGATTCATAGCAGTGATTACTTCTGGATCTACTGGTGTTGTTGCACCATAATCCATATATACTTTTTTCATTAAATTAACCTCATTATAAATATTAGTTTTATTCGTGATTAAAATGATTGTTTTAAATGTTTTGTATGATGTATCATAAAAAAATAAACATAATTCATAAAAGTTAACTATATCGAAATATCTATAATTAAAAACACTATATCCCTTTGTATAATGGGTTGAATGTGATGGATATTATAACATTAGCAGTTGGATTTATTATTGGGGTTATTGTTGTTGCAATTGCAATAGAATTTGGATCAAAGAAAGATAAAGTAGATATGCCAAACTCACGGCGAACAAATGATTGGAATATCAATGAAATTAATAATCCTAAAATCATGGCAGAATACTTAGGAAATGTATCACTTCCTGAAAAATCAATGGTTCTTGTTCATAAATATAAAGATCCAGGTCTTTTTAAAGGATTAAACACTAGAAGAAACGCAGAAATTAAGGGAAATTATGTTCTAGGAGATGATCGTGCATTGATTCTTTCGGGCCCTATGAAAGAAGGTGAACTTGGTTTTTGGACTGTTGAAAAGGAAATTGTTAATTCATTACATGAAGATTTTGACCATCATTGGAATAATGGACAAATGCTAAAAACAGATGAAAAAAATAGAAATAATAACT
>Ga0164310_10000366_pt1 | contig 23563 bp, 24 predicted proteins | sample GuaBasSedimGuay1_FD_121795 | JGI IMG/M metagenome (GOLD analysis project Ga0164310, IMG submission 121795) | Subseafloor sediment microbial communities from Guaymas Basin, Gulf of California, Mexico - Guay1, Core 4569-9, 0-3 cm | ecosystem: Environmental > Aquatic > Marine > Hydrothermal vents... | reverse complement strand
GCGTTAAAGGAAGCGCTAAAAATAGCGAAAATAGATCTAAAGCAGATAATAGCTAAAGCATTACACATGGGTGACGAATGCCACAACCGCAATGTGGCTGCTACAAGCCTATTCCTATCCGAAATAGTATCTCTGCTGCTATGTACTACACTTGAGAAGAAGGTCATAAACGATGTTGTAAGATTCATAAAGGGTAATCCGCATTTTTTTCTAAACCTTTCAATGCCTACATGTAAGTCCATGGCAGACCAGATGGCAGGCATAGAATATTCTACTATTGTTACAGCAATGGCGAGAAACGGCGTGGAATTCGGGATTAGGATTAGCAGCCTGGGAGATGAATGGTTTACGGCACCAGCGCCGATGCCGAAAGGCCTATACTTCCCAGGATACTCGGAGAAAGACGCGAACCCCGATTTAGGAGATAGTACTATAACGGAGACAGCTGGACTAGGAGGATTTGCCATGGCAGCAGCCCCAGCGATAGTACAGTTCACAGGAGGCAGTCCGAAGGATGCTTTAAATGCCACACGGGAGATGAGAGAGATTACAGTTACGGAAAATCCAAGCTTTTCCATACCTATGTTAGATTTTAGAGGTACACCCACAGGGATAGACTTATTAAAAGTTGTCGAGACAGGTATCACCCCCAGGATTAACACTGGAATCGCGCATAAAGAACCTGGTATAGGTCAGATAGGCGCAGGACTCGTTAGGGCTCCTATGGAGTGTTTCAAGAAGGCAATCAAAAGATACGTAGAGAAAACAGGCGTTTAAATTATACATTATTTTAAACTTTACCTGGCACTAGAATCTGATGGATAAATGTCCAAAGTGTGGCAGTAAAAAACTAGTGGCGTATCCGGAACTTGGAGAGCTAGTGTGCGCCAACTGTGGGACTGTACTTCAGGAGCACATGGTGTCGCAAGCTCCGGAGGAATATGGTTTTGAACAGGCGAGGACGGGGCCACCGATATCTATAGGGAAAGCCGGGTTCGGCCTTTCTACCGGAGTTGGAGATTCAAGACTAATAATGGCGCAGGTCAGGAGTAGAACTTCAACGGAGAAGAAGCTTCAAAGAGCGGTTAAAATCCTTTCAAGAAACGCTTCTAAGCTTAATCTTCCTAAACATATTATTCAAGATGCAGTACATATTTACAGGAGGGCTGTAAGCCTCAAAATGACGTCTGGGAGGAACATCAGAGTTATGCTTGCCGCGTCCATCTATGCAGCTTGCAGACGCTCAGGACACCCTATCTCTGTTGAGAGCATCGCTGAAGCCTTCGATGTAAATCCTAAAAGGCTAGGGAAGACCTTCAGGCTAATAGCGTCGAAACTTCAGATAAGAACTCTCCCGCCTAGGATTGAAAACATCGTTTATAACGTCAGTTCAAAGCTCATAGTAGACTATCGTGTAGTATCGGAGGCCGTTAAGATCGCTAGGAAAGCAGAGAAAAGCCTACCTCCCGGGAGAAACCCGTATGGCATAGCAGCAGCCTCTCTATATATAGCAGCCCAGATGCATGGAGAAAAGCTCAGGCAGAAAGACATTGCAGCCGCCGCTGGCGTGACAGAGGTCACTTTAAGAGCGAGGATTAAAGAACTCATGTCTGTTGTCCAGCTCACATAATTGGAAGTTTAATTTGCGAAACTATTATTACTTAATCCAGATCAATCCTAAAATGTGGAAGAGAACAGCGAAAAACCCGGATTTGGGAATATTATCGCTTTAGGTCTTGTAAGTTTCTTCACAGATTTTTCAACCGAGATGATTCTCGGACTCTTACCTGTTTTCATAGTGGAGGAGCTTGGAGGAAGCAGAGTAATAGTAGGGCTAATAGAAGGGATAGCTGAGTTCCTAAACTATCTTTTCAGGGTTTTTTCAGGAGTAATATCCGATATTCTGGGTATTAGGAAAAAGATAGTTCTACTTGGATATGCAGTCTCAAACTTTTCCAAACCTTTATTTGCATTTACAAACACGTGGACGCAGGCTCTTGTTGTAAGATCTATGGACAGAGTCGGAAAAGGCATTAGAACCCCTGCTAGAGATGCTCTACTGTCAGAATCGGCCAAGAAGGAAATGCTTGGAAGAGCTTTTGGCATCCATAGAACTCTAGATCAGATGGGGGCTATTGTTGGCCCAGCGTTGGCATCCCTACTCCTGCCGCTAATATATTTTAGAGGTGTTTTCCTAGCATCGCTCATCCCAGGTCTTGCTGCGTTACTTATACTCTTATTTTTCGTTAAAGAGGTCAGAAGGCCTACGGCCGAAAAACAGAATGTTCTATCAAACGTTAAAGAGGTGCTTTATGGAGGATATAGGATCTTCCTTGTCATTGTTGCGCTTTTCACCGTTGGTTCGTACGGATTCTCGTTCATCCTCCTAAGGGCGAGAATGTCAGGTGTAGAAGTTGCAGCGATACCCTTACTATACGCCAGCCTGAATATAGCTCATACAATAGCAGGGGTACCATCCGGCATTCTAGCAGATAAAATTGGCGGGATCAAGACCCTAGTATTGGCATATATGTTATTTTCAGCGTCCTCTCTATTAGCTGGGCTATGTGGTCTTACAGTGTACGTCTCAATACTTGTGGCTGTTATTTACGGAGTTTATCTCGGAATGTTAGAAACGGTTCAGCGTGCACTTGTTTCAAACCTCTCTCAGCCGCGCATAAGGGCGACTGCTTACGGGGTCTACTATCTAGTTGTAGGATGTTTCACTTTAGTTGCAAATGTCTTATTCGGCTTTCTGTGGGACTCTTATGGTATGACTGCAGCGTTTATTTATAGCACTATTATTTCCCTTGTTTCGGCAACCCTTCTCTTAGCAGCTGCGAACACTATCATGCGTGAGGGTTAAAACTTCATTTTTCTTATAGCCATCTTTAAAGTTAGGAGTGTAACCAGTATTGAAAATATACACGCTGCGGTAATCCCTAACAAATTATACCTGCCCTGGGAAGTGGATATTTGAGATAAATCCCTCTCCCCACCATACTTCTCGGGGGCGGCGACCTTCTCTGGGTAAACCTGTAACTGTGCGAAATGGGAGAAACCAGCATACAACGTTAACACTACAAGCAGTATGGTTGTAGCTAGTACAGGCATCCTTAAGAGTTTATCAAAAGACCTGATAAAATGATCATAAACCCTCTTTAAAACCTCCCTAGGTTCCCCCCTACTAGTAATCAGAAGTATAGCCTTCGGAGAAGACGTATAAATCTTAACCCTGCCTCTGCTTCCGGCCCTGACAGCTTCTATCTCTATTAGCCCTGCCTGAACAAGTCTTTCAATATGGAAAAGGACAGTGGGCATCGGCAGGGAAAGCTTTCTAGCTAGTTCGCTTGCGGTCTTAGAACCTGTTGAAAGCTCAACCAGTATCCTTCTACCTGTTTCGTTAGAGAGTTCTTTGGCTAATATCTCAATTCTCTCATCATCTATTGTAAAGACATGAAACGGAGTTTCAGAACCCATCTAAAAACGCATACCAATCATCCTTTTTAAACTTATCCAATAGTTCAATAATCACTGAACCAATTTATATGATAATTTCAACTCCGCCGTGTTTCCTTCTCACAACCCACACCCTGGCCCATACATCTTTCTTACTGCTGTAACGCCTCCCAAGGACAAGTACAGTTTTATCTTTTCTCTTCGCCAGCTGCAGATCCCCCGAATCTAATAGGAAATTAACTAATGCCGCCCTCCTAACGGTTTCCTCCCAGGAGTCCGCGACGACTATCTCTCTGATATCAACGTATCCCCTCTCCGATACTATCCTTAAAGTTTTGGATTTAAACCTTTCAATCTCGTCTACAAGCCTTTCGTGAATCTTGTATTCACCCATAACTTCAGGAAATATCGTTTTTAAATCTTCCTTAAACCTATCTGGCTTGTCAAAAAAGGATAAAGCCATAGAGTAAAGAACATTGATTGAAACTATACCTGAAACGGAGAGGATAGGGCTCCAACATGACTTCAAGCATTCTGTGAGATCATCCATTTTGATCATGCTGATTAATCTGAGAGGGTCAGAATATGGTGCAATCTTAGCCTTTTTCACTCCAGATTTAACCTTTTCAAGAAGAATCTCAGAAACCCCGTCAATAGCTAAACTAATATGCCTCAGTTCGTCTAACCTCGCACTCCTAGTTATATCTATGAGGTTATCGATAACAGGCTTAAGTCTGAGGTTAAGCGGGTCAATTAGTCCTTCTGAAACCTTCACTTTTAGACTTAATATCTTTCTAGTAATTTTACCTAACTTCCAAGGCATATCATTTATAATTGGGAAGAGTAAAGTTTTCAAATATAACGCCGGTGAGACTATCGTGGCATCCATCGACGTCAACAGTATTAAAAGGCTAGCCGAAGAATCTCTTAAAGAGCTTAAAGAGACCGCCTTGATGGTTAAATCAAAGATAATCGAAGACATTGATAAGTTGAGGCAGAAAAGAGACGAACTCCTGAGCCGGATAGAGGAGGCAGATGCGAAACTTAGAAATCTTAATAAAGAAGTGGTGGAAAAGAAGAAGGAATTATCAGCCCTTAAAAAACAAGTTTCCGATCTTAAAACGAGGAAAAGAGAGCTTGAGAGGGAATATAAGAAACTTGATGTCCAGATTGAAAAGCTTAAGAATCAAGTTTTGATACTCCAAGATGATAAGAAAAGATTATCTGATATTGTAGACACTTATAACAAGTCTATTCTCGCCCTTAAGAAAGAAAAAAGGAGACTTGAGAAGAATCTTAAATCCATTCGATCGGATATCCAATCTTCTGAGGAAACGCTTAAAATTCTAAAGAGCGATATAAGTCAGCTCTCAGAAGAAAGATCCAAACTAACAGCTGAAATAGAAAAACTGAGAATGGAGGTCGATGAACTAAAATCGGATAAATCTGTTGCGACGAAAGAATTAGAGCTTCTTACCGAAAGAATTGGAAAGCTTATGGAAGATATAAATACAGCCTCAAGTTCGGCTTCAAATATGTTTAGAACAATTGGAGAGAGATTTGAAAAATATCTGACAGCTGTAAGGGGGCAAGATGATCTTGTAACCAAACTGAAAACATTTATTGAAGTTTTAGAAAGAGAAACAGGACAACTGAGTAAAATTGTCAAGGATATAGTTGAAAGAGCCGATAAACTAAAATTCAAAGAGTTAGAGTTGTTGGAGAAAGAAAAAATAATCGCTGCTAAATCTATGGAGATTAAAAACTATGAAAAGGAAAAGAGAAGGTTAGAAAAAGAAACCAAGGAATTAAGGGATGAAAAGGAAAAATTAGCGAAAGAGGTTGACGATCTTAGTTCTAGAAGGCAAAAATTACTTTCAGAGCTTTCAAACCTGATAAACGAGGTTAGAACGATAGAAGAAAAGAGAGATAGTGTCAAAAAAGAGTTAGAGGCAATTAAGACTGAATTTGAAAGATTACAACATGAAATTAACATGAGATTAAGAGGTGCTATAGAGTGAGAACCGGCATAATTAAAACTTTAATCGCGATTATTGGCCTGTTAGCAGCTTCCATTCAAGATTACAAAACTAGAATAATTGATAATAGAATTTGGATAGCTATGATATCTATTGGAGTTATAGTAACAGTTTATGAAATCCTTAAATATGGCACCTATATCTTTGTTGCAATAGGAGTTTTACCTACCCTTATTTTATCTGGAATCTTGTGGTTTCTAGGCCTCTATGGTGGTGCAGACGTCAAAGCCCTTATATCCCTCTCATTACTACTACCCTATCCTCCCTTTCCAACTAGGAACCCAGTATTTGTGTCATTTCCATTAACGGTGTTCATAAACGCTAACATCCTGTCACTTTCCCTCCCTGTCTTTAACCTTATACACAATTCATTCCTACTCATAAAGAAAAAACCGATATTTGAAGGGTTTGATGAACCCTTCCACAGGAAACTCATCGCTGTTATTGTGGGAAGACCTATTGAATCTTCTAAGGCCGGAAAGGTTAGATTTCATGCGATTATGGAAAAAAATATAAATGGTGCTAAAAAATTTGTTTTCCTCCCAGAAATTGAATCTTACATTAAAAGAAGGGATATCTTCGGGAATAACTATGTGTGGGTTACGCCGGGCATACCTTTCATAGTATTTCTAACCTTTAGTCTAATTTTATCCTTGCTCTACGGGGATCTTACGATAGCTTTATTAGTTCGAATAGTTAATCCAATTCTTGAGGGATAAAACTTGTACGGATACCTCCCACGTTTTATCTCAGATATATTACAACTCCTGAGCAGGATAGTAAGTATCCTCCCTCCGCCGCTGAATGATCCTGAAATATTTCTACTCACGGTAATAATAATTGCCCTCGCCTCAGCAGTTATAGTAGTACTTATTAAAGGTAGGAAACAGCCTGAAACATTCGAGATCCCCGGACTGGAAGAGGCCATACCTAAACCATCCGGGAAAGTAGAGGAGGAAGCCCCTCCGAAACCCTTAGAAGGTTTTGAGGTGCAAGCTTTGCCACCTCCTCAGGAACCCGAGAAAGAAGAGAAAGAAGAGAAAGAAGAACTCCCGTTCTGGATCAGGGAAAAATTAGAAGAAGAACCCAAACCATCAACTACTGACGTCCAAGATCTCGAGAAGAGGCTTGAGATGGCCCTGAGGGCTGCTGAAAAACCAACCGTAGAAGAAAAGCCGCCCGAAGAACCAAGTCCTCCGGAGGAAAAGCCGCCGGAGGAACGATTCCCCCTTGAAATACCTACCCCGAAGCCTTTAGAAGAATTTAAACCTGCAGAGACCCCGAAGCCGGAGACAAAACCGGTTGTAACCCCCTCCATCGAACCTGAAATACTTGAGATACCGGAACTAACGGAGGCTGAGATTTCATACCTTGATAGCCTCAAAAACCAGCTTTTGAGTATCTCCTCCAAGGTCAGTCAGGACAAGGAGAAAGGCTATATAGGTGATACACTCAAAGACAAGATATTGTCAATGATAAGAGAGGATATTTCAAATATAGATAAGATAATAGCAGCTGCCAAGATTAAGCTGCTTCAAAGAAAGAAGAGAATGATAGAGATGGAGTATAAAGAAAGATTTAAAGAAATAGAGAGACAACTCATGGAGCTAAGGAAGCAACTAGGGATGTGATAATGGATTGGAGCTACGTAGAAGCAAGAGTTGACAAAGAAGTCCTCGAAAAAATTAAAAAGGATTTGGAGAAGGCTAAAGTAATAACACCCTCAGAAATAGCTTCAAGACATGGAATTAAGGTTAGCCTTGCAAAAATCATATTAAGACTGATGGAGCAAGAAGGAAAAATCAAACTTGTCATGGGGGATTCCAAACAGAAAATATACTGTAGAACAAGCTGAAAAGATTAAGGGGATCACAATGTGTAAGAAGATAAAAATAGTAGACGCTACAGGGAAGAAGATAGTAATAAAACTGGACAAAGCATCCTCACCCTTAACAGTGTCGAGACTCCTCAGGCTAACCCCAATCAAAAGCATGGCCATAAAAACAATCAAATTTCTACAAATTCCCATGGATCTAGAGATTGGCTTGGAAAAGGAAGCGAAAAACCTTTCAGAGGGGCATGTAGCATACTCGCCAATGTCTAGAGCCTTAATAGTTGCGTTGAGGGACATGAACCCGTCATTTCCTATGTCTCCGATTGGAGAAGTAGAAGAAGGACTTTCTGAGGCGAAAGCCATAGCTACAGGAGTAGCCCTAACTGTAGACAAGGAGGAAGGAGATGAGGGAGGAGAAACCCTTTACGATTAGAAAGTTCAGGCTTGAAGATCTTAATGCAGTTAAGAGGATAAACAAGGTCTTCCTACCAGAAAATTACCCTGAATACTTCTTTAGGAGCCTATATAACAATTGTCCCGACGGATTCCTTGTCGCCACCGTCAAAGATGAGGTCATAGGGTACATCATGTGCAGGCTGGAAGTCTCATACAGCTTGTTCAAAAAGATAAAATGGGCACACATAGTCTCCATTGCGGTGGATGAAAGGTATAGGAGAAGAGGAGTCGGCACAGCTCTACTCAATGGGGCAATAAGAAATCTTAAGGACAAGGTTGACGGCTTTTACCTTGAGGTGAGGGTTTCAAACAAGCCGGCGATCAGCCTGTACGAGAAGTTAGGTTTTGAAATAACAAAAAGAATTTCGAAATATTACATGGATGGAGAAGACGCGTACTTGATGACGAAATGGGTGTCTGAGGGGGAGAAACACATACCGTTCACCTACCTAATGTAGAGATCGTTTCCCCCTCTCTTGCACATCTAACTTGAACCCCTTCAACCTGAACAAATTTCTCAAAAACCCGGCTACCCTCGGTATGAACAGGTGTTACAACCCTAGGCTTTACACCTTCAACCAGGTACCTAATGTCCAAAGCATCAGCGTGCCCCGAAGCGTGTAGCAAATACATTGGAACTCCAAGGAATCTCAACCATTCCTGAAGCCTCTCGTACCTCATCTCGCTTTCCTCGTTAAACGGCTCTGTAGACGAAAGTATATATACACTTCCGCTCATAGGCTTAATTCTGGCGAGTTCACCCATATGATAATAGTTCGCAACCATAACGGTTGACCTCTGGTTCTTACTAACATATTCCGATGAAACAGGCTCCAAACCCTTGTCTTCGAGTTTGCCTAGGATAAACCTCTCAAATCGGCGGTATCTCCTCTTCTCCTTAACATATATCTTGATATCCTCTATGTGCGGCATTCTTAATTTGGGGTCAGACGAGACTATGTAGATTATAAAAGCTGTCCTAAGCGGGATTACAAGTTCTCTACCAGCCCTTGATGCAGAGAAGAACATCGACTTCAACCGGTCTAAATCAAGCTCGCCAATACCTACCGCAATTAAACCTTTAGTGCTCTCAAATATTTTATCTAGCTTTGATCTAACTTCAAACTCACTTCCAAGTCTACATTCTGTAATATGTGTTGATTCAACAAGCATCAGGTCAGGCTCCGAACTTGCGGCTTCCCGTATAAAATCTCTCGTTAAGTCAGATACAGCACCATGGAGCCTGTAATCGCCTGTATAAGCCACTGTTGATTCCCCATCGTCAACAATAAAACCGTAGGAGCCTGGAACAGAATGGTCTACGTGTACTGGTTTAACAGTTAAATCGCCTATTTTAACCTGGGAACCCGTCCTAAAACCATTAAATTTCTTTAATGGTTCAATCTTTCCATCGATAAACCTTGAAATTGCGTATTCAGCTTTTGGCGGCTGTGAGGCGGCTTCTCGCGCCATTATAAGGCTCAATGCTGTCTCTCCAAGGTATATAGGAACATCGTCTTTAACGTATCTAATGTAGCCGTAGTGATCTGAGTGCGCATGGCTTATAAAGATACCATCGACTGACGGCTTCTCTCCTGTTCCCTTGTATAGTCCTTTAACGTCGGGAATTATATTTAGATCTCTTAGTATCTTATAGTCCCGGGCGCTCATTATTGGCTCCAGAAAGTATGATGATTCCCTGGCGTAGTTTCTGCCAAAGTCTAGGAATATTGACGTCTCCTTCGTTCTGATCATGAATTTGCATCCGCCTACAGTGGAGACACCATCATATAGTACAATTTCCATTACAAGTAGTAGAATATAATCGTGAGATTTTTAACTATACCCCAATAATGAGGCCATAGAATGCACAGGATTCTATATGTCGAGCCTGAGTTATGTTCAGGCTGCCGGATATGCGAAGCCGTGTGCTCTTTCGGTAAAACTGGTGGTGTTCAGCCTTCAAAGTCCAAGATTAAAGTGGTGAACTGGTTTCATCTAGGTTTAAGCGTTCCTGTGGTTTGTGTTAACTGTTCAAACCCATACTGTGCGGCTGTATGTCCAACACAAGCGATATCTAGGGATCATTCCACAGGGATTGTAAAGCTTGACGACTCTAAATGCATAGGATGTAAAAAATGTATCCAAGCATGTCCCTTTGGGGCCATATCATTTGATCAGGATAGGAAGGTAGCTGTCAAATGCGATCTTTGCCAGGGCCATCCTCTTTGTGCTCAGTACTGCCCTACGGGCGCTGTAATCTATGTGGCTCCCGTTGAGACGGGCAAAATTAAAGCAAGACGTATCGCTGATAAAGTTAAAGAAACCTTAAAAGTCGGAAGGAAAGCCGTAGCTCTAAGATTTAAGCCTTGACAAGTGAGCCTCCAAGTCCTTAATAGTGAATCCTAAACCTAGCTCAACAAGCTTCTCTTTGGTTGGCAGGCCGGTTTTAAGATCCCAGCCCCTTTCGGTATAGTACTCCTCAAGCATCTTTTCTAGTTCTACTACCTGCCCCTTGGACGGGCCTTTAGGTGACGGCACCTCTGTTAGACGCCATGGCAGCGTATCATCTCTTCTATCGATTCCCTCTCTAACATTGAACATCCTATGTAGATTAACGATCCTCTCGCCAATAAGCTTCAATTGGTCAACTGTAAACTCGAAACCCACTGTCAGCTCTAATGCCTTAGCAATATCCTCATAGTAAAACTCTGGCGGTATTAAGGTTCCATATTTGCAAACTCCGACAGACTCCACCACTGCGCAGTAGTCCTCATTTAGTTTCACCATTATTCCCTTATATTTGGGGTTTAGCCTATCAGCCATCTCCGGCAGGTACTGGTCGCCATATCTCTTTCTGATTTCAACGTCAAAACCTATCTCATCCAGTACCGGGAAAGCGTATAGGTGGTCAGCACCCCTCGCAGCCGTCGCTGAGGCAAGACCCATAGATTTCTGCGCTCTTCCATCCTGAGCAGCTATCTCCTGTCTTTTAACAGCCATGACATATTTCTCTGTACCCCTCCCTATAATTCTCGATGCTCTCCAGCTTCCCTCAGCAAGTACGTCGCCGAATCCCTTTCTGTAAGCTATCATCTCAATAAGCTGAACAATAGCCTCATGATTTCCCCACGTAAGTTCTAACCCACCGGTATCTTCTTTCGTTATTAAACCTTCCTCGTAGCACTCCATCGCCCATGATATAGAGCCTCCAGTTGAGACTGTATCCATGCCGTAAAGGTTACAGAGATGATGCGCATATATTATTGACTCAAGATTTGAATTTCCACATCTTGATCCAAGGCTGCACAGACACTCAAACTCTGGAGCCTTACAGTAGCACTTATACGGTCCGGAAGGCACCCTCACGTATCTCCCGCATCTCTGTAGGCAGGCGAAGTCAGCCCTCGTCCTAACAAAATATTTCCTCCTCAGCGTCTCCCCACTTATCTTTTCATATTCTTCGAAAACCCCCTGCCTAAAATTGTAGGTTGGAAGTCTCCCTATGGCGTTCATCAGCTCTATGAGATTTGTGGTTCCATACTTGATCCTCGAGGGGGTGAAGGGGTTTTTAAGCATTCTTTCATGCCACTCCCTAACATGGTCCAGGTATTCGTCAGGCTTCCTTATCCTCACAGGCTTTGTCCCCCTTACAGCTATCAGCTTAAGCCTTTTAGACCCCATAACCGCTCCCATGCCGCTCCTAGCTGCTACCCTACTGTCGTCGGTTAGAATGGCGGCATACCTTACAAGGTTTTCGCCGGCAGGCCCTATTGTCACGGTTTTTATCTCCATGTCCCCGTTCTCCTCCCTCACGGTGAGGTCTGCGTCCACCGTTGTCTTACCCCATATGTGGCCTGCATCTCTAAGCTCAGCCCTGTCATCGGTAATATATAGATACACCGGTTTTCTAGATCTTCCAGTTATTACTATTGCGTCGAACCCTGCGAACTTCAGCTCGGGGGCCCAGTGCCCGGCAGCATGTGATTCACCCCAAATCCCTGTCAGCGGCGACTTGGCTGCAACAGTGTATCTTGAGGCTTGTGGGAATAGTGTGCCAGTTAACGGTCCTGCGGCAAACATGAGTACGTTAGCAGGGCTTAACGGGTCTATACCAGGCTTAATCATGTCATAGAGCATTCTAGCACAGAATCCCGTTCCACCTAGATACCGCCTGGCAAAGTCTAGGTCTAACGGCCTATAAAGTGTTTTACCTCTCTCAAGGTCTACGTAGAGTATTTTCCCGGCGTAGCCGTAATATTCCATATTATCACCCCGGAACCAAATTTCTTCTCTTTAAGTCTTCTAACACGTTTGTTAAACCTAGCCTTCTAAGAGTCTCCTCCTTTATAAGCCCTGTTTCCAGATCCCAGCCTCTAAGTTCGTAATACTCGTTTAGCATCTTGTCAAGATCTACAGTTTCCCCCTTCCCAGGACCCTCAGGCATCGGCTCCTTTGTAAATCTCTCCGGAAGCGTGTCGTCCTTCCTTGAAATGCCGAGTCTCGCGTTAAAGGCTCTTTTCATATTTACCTGCCTCTCCCCTATCAGCATGAGTTCCTCGACACTTCCAAACTCCTCTAACCCAGTAGCTGCAGGAAGTATCCTGGCAAAATCCTCAACCCAGAATATTGGAGGCCAGCTTACAGTGTACCAGCAGACTATAAGAGCATCTCTAAGAGCGTACACGTCCTCTGTAACTTTAACCGCCAGTGCCTTATACGTCTCAGATTTAGGATCACATATTTCCGGGAGCTTGTCCTTTCCAAATCTTTCAGCTGCAACCTCCTCATAGCCCAATTGATCAATGGTGACAAGACTTCTCAAGTGATCAGCTCCTCTCGCTGCTGTTGCATGGCTCAACCCTATGGATCTATGGGTTCTCCCGTCCTGGCCTGAGATTTCCATCCCCTTAACATGCATGGCATACCTTTCAGTACCCTTCCAGTACTCCTCTGAAAGCCATCTCACGCCCATAGCGAGCTTGTCCCCGATTCCCTCCCTCCTTGCAATCTTCTCCAGCAGGGTTAACACAGCCTCTTCACTCCCCCACTCCGCCTTCACACCGTCCAGGTCTGAGGCGTTGATTATCCCATTCTCATAGAGTTCCATAACGTAGGCTATGACGCCGCCCGCTGAGATAGTATCCAGCCCTAGCTGGTTGCACAGTAGGTTGCATTGGAGTATGAACGGGAAGTTCGAATTTAGTATGTTTGAGCCGAACGCCATTACAGTCTCGTACTCAGGCCCCTGTGTTGCAACACCCTTATAGGGGCCTGATTCAACCCTGTCGTTGAACTTTTTACACATGACCGTGCATCCGAAGCATCCCTTCTTGGCTACGAAGTAGTTCTTGTAGATTGTCTCCTCACATATCTTCTCAAACTCGCTGAAAACCCCGGTCCAGTGGTTCTTGGTTGGAAGTTCGCCTATCGTCTGCTTCACAGAGACCAGCAGGGGTGTACCATACCTTGCAAGCTGCTGGGCCTGCGGGTGCTCCTTAATCCTCCTATGCGCCTCTTTAGCTAGCTCGATGAACCTTTCAGGATCGTATACCTTCACCTCTCGGTACCCCTTTGCGACTATCGCCTTAAGGTTCTTCGACCCCATAACCGCTCCTATCCCGGTTCTGCCAGCTGCATCCCCATAGCTCACAATTACATTCGCATACCTCACCATTTTCTCCCCTGCAGGCCCGATGCACGCGACAGCCGCATCCCTATTTCCAACCATGTCCTTCAACGAGTCGGCTGCATCGTGGGTGTTCAACCCCCATACCTGGCTTGCATCTCTAATCTCCACGTCTCCATCGTACAGGAGGATGTAGACAGGCTTCGAGGCCCTGCCCTCTATGATTACCGCGTCATACCCGCAGTACTTTATCTCCGGGCCAAACTGGCCTCCGACATGGCTTTCCCCCCATATCCCTGTCAGCGGCGACTTTGCTGCGAACATGAACCTGCCGCTTGAAGGCCATAGTGTACCGGTTAACGGGCCCGTACCTATGAAAAGCTTGTTTCCAGGGCTCAACGGATCTGTTTCAGGGGCAACCTCGTCGTAGAGTATCCTAACCGCGAAGCCGCTCCCCCCTATATAGTTCCGAATAAGTGTCTTGTCAAGCTTCTCCCTGAAAGTCTTACCCCTTGTAAGGTCTATTCTAAGTATGTATCCCATATATCCTCCTTTCATACCCTCCACCTCCAACAGGCTGAATATCAGCCGCTAAATTCCAGGACACTTCATCCTCAACCATGGGCATCGTCACTCACCCTTCGAGACGGTATGCTGGATGAGGGTTGCCAGCCTTAAGGCTGACTCTCTCCTCTGCTCCGAACTTATCATCCTTTCATCCACGTATTTCACTGCTTCTGTCGGGCATATCTCTACGCAGCTTGGATTTCCATCGCAGAGGTCGCAGATCAGCACCTTCCCTATATCAGGGTCAAACGTTACAGCGCCGAATGGGCAGGCCTGCATGCAGCTTCTACATCCTATGCAGGTCTCATAGTCCACCAGGATCCTCCTTAGATCGGTGTCCTGCTTGATCGCGCCTGTCGGGCACGCCTGCCTACATGGCGGATCCTCGCACTGCTGGCAGACCATTGGGATATCTATTCCCTCCTTCTCGTACTTGGCTATGTAAATCCTCGCCTTAGAAGGCTGGAAGTATTTGTTATGCCATGCGACGCATGCCAGCTCGCATACCCTACAGCCGGCGCACCTATCGGGATACACGACTAAGAGCTTCGCCATATCTCCTCACCAGGCTTAACAGCTTTAACTGGGCAGACCGTCATACATAAGCCGCATCTCTCACACAGATTTTCGTCTATACGGTAAGCCCTCGGCGGGTCTCCGACGGGGCTTATCGCCCCATACATGCATGACTCAGCACACAGCCCACACGCCCTACATGAATCTTCATCAATCACCGGCGATCTCTCCATCTTAATAGGTTCCTTTGGCAGGTACTTCAAGGCTATACCTTTAAAGTCCTCGATGCTCTCATAGCCCCTTTCTTCCATCAGCATTTTAAGCTCACTGGCAACTCTCCCGTAGACCTTCGGCCCTTCAATAATCCCCTGAGTACAGATCTGTACTGCCGACGCGCCAGCCATTATGTACTCCATGGCATCCCTTCCGGACGCAATGCCGCCGACTCCTATAACCGGGATCTTGACAGCCCTTGCTATGTCTGCAACACATCTAACACCTAGAGGCTTTATTGCAGGGCCTGAGAGCCAGCCATACCCACTTTTACCTCCGAGCAGAGGTTTCCCAGTTTCGATGTCTATCGATAAACATGGGCCGAGACTGTTTATAGCCACTATGCCGTTTACGCCGACTCGTTCGAGTTCTGCTGCGAATTCCTGCAGGTTTACGATGTGTGGGCTTACCTTTGCGAATATTGGTATGTCTACGGACTCTCTAAGGGCTTTCGCTATCTCTATCATCGGCCTGTAGTCGATGCCAAGATAGTGAAGAGAAAACTCTATGGCATCCACTCCTGCCTCCTGCACCTTTGGCCCTAGCTCCCTTAGCTCCTCAGCAGTGTATCCTATGCTGGCAATTACCGGGAGACCGGTTGCCTTCGCAATACTATACTCCTTTTCAAGCCATCTTTCTGCTGGGAGCTCACTCCAGAGTTCCGCGTTAAGCATTCCTCTTATAAGTCTAACATAGGAGGTGGATACACGTATGACACGGCCGTCCATAGCGAGGTTAAAATATACGGGGGACCATCCCCTGTCGACAAGAGCCATGTTCGGCCTTGGAACATCTGCGGGCTTCACGCTGATCGTTTTACATACAAGCCCCCCGGCACCGTTCTCAGCAGCCTTCCTAAGTATCTCTCCACACCATGAAACAGGGCCAGCAGCTGTCCACACGGGGTTTCTAAACTTTATACCTGCAACCTCAACGGACAGGTCAACCAAACGTTTCACCTTAAAGCCCTAATCCATCCTATCATCAGTTACTCCTAAATCTTTAAAATGTAATGTACCATCCAGATATTGTCACCGTTTCCGAGAGGCCTCTATTAAATATAACGAGCTTCTTTTTACATATGTCAAGTCCGATGAGGTGAAAATAAAACTTGTCATCTAAGCAAAGAGTATGTTGACCCTTCTGCATCCTTATCTACTATACCAAGCCTTAGTAGGGTTTCCATGCCTTCCATAACCATTTCTCTGATTTTTTCACTTCTAAGCTCTATTTTATCCATGTTAAGCCTTACCCAAGTCCTGAGAGCGCCCCTACCTGAGAGTTCACGGTGAATAATCTCCCCCAAGCTCCTGCAAAATTCATGTCTGTAGGTTAACATAACGCTAGGCTTCCTCTCCAATTCTAAAATTTCATCTCGCGTGTAAACTCTTACAGGCGGAACAACTACGAATCTTTCATGACCTCCAGACTCGAAGACCGCAATATAAAATGGGATTCTCACCACGGTAAACTCTGTCACCCCTTGTTTAACATCTTGAAATAGTTTTTCACGGGCTTTAATCATCCCCTCGATGGTTATAAATAGCTCTTCAAAAAGATGGTTCACCTTTACTTTCTCCCTCTCTAAAGCATCCATTTTTGCCTTAACCTTCTTGTCCTGCTTCCTCCCATATAATCGGCTTAAAGACTCAAGCTCGTCATCGATCCTACTGTTCCATGTTACTTTAACCGAGTGTAACGCTGCTAGAGCCCCACGCAGGAATGGAATCTCCTCGCCAAGTTTCTTAACCTTATCAGAGAATTTTTCAAGGTTTAAGCGTGCCGCTTCATACGGTAAACCCTCTGGTATCAGTATTCCAAGCGGGCTGTCAGCCTCTAATATCCTCTCCTCAGCTATCCACCGCCAACACTCGATTGGAAGCATCCCTAAACAGGATATACTCCGAACACTCTCCTTAACAACTTTTAAAGCCTTGTTCAGCACGGAACTCATACTATAAACGTCTACGGATGGCTTTGAAAGAAAGGTCTCAGCTTCCAGTACTCTTTCAGGCGACCCCATCCAGGCCTTGTAGACGTAAGTTCCCGAAGTGTCAAACAAGGCGTTCGACTCCCCGGAAACTACGCCTCTCAAGGTAAGGTAGAGCTTAGAAATAAGCTTAACCTTCTCCTTGAATAATCTCCCCCTTCTATGAGCAGCTATCAGTGATAAGGCAGCTGCAGACTCAACCTCTCCCCCCGGCCACCCCCCCTTTATTACAAGGAAAGGTATACATCTCAAGGTATGTAGGCAAAGCCCCCCTAAAATTAAAGCTTACTGGTTTAACATTAAGATCGGTCTAACCAATTGTAGAGCCGACTCCATGGTAAGCTTCGCATAATATTTTCTATCATACCAGCCCTCGTCAGCCAGTTTCAGAGGTGTAGGGCCAGACGGGGAAAATATGTACTCTACGTCCTGGCCGGGCTTAACCCTAAAGCCTTCCATCTTAAGCTTTAAAGCAGCCTTATAATAAGGCTGCATGGATGCATAGCTCCTTCTGGAAAGTCTAACCTTGAACGCCAACTCCTCATTTCTAACCCTACCATTCTTAACGCTGTCCACCCACTTTTCGACGACCTCAAGGCACTCATTGGCCCTTGTGTAGAGCTCATCCGGCGTGTCAGCACTGTTGAGAACCTTAATAATACTTTGCTGTAGCCTCCTGACAAACATGGGGGCACTCCTCCTTCTAAGCTCTATCCCACGAACCACGATCTCCCCATCCAAGGTTTTCCCATAATATCTTGAAAGTGAGGCTACCCCCCTAATGTTTTTCGACTCGAGGAATACTATCCACCTGTAAATGTTCTCAAGCCTCACTTCGAAACCGGTGGCTAACCTTAATTCCTCTGGCAATCTCTTGTACAGCTCGATATCGCCGCCCTCCACGAAGACCGAGTCTACGACCCCATAGATAACTTTAAGCCCCCTGCCCCTTACAACCTCAACTGAGCGAAGCATAACCTCCCTAGCATAGGCAGAAATACACTGGTGCCCCTCAACACGCCCAAATCTAGCCTTCCTATATCCTAGGTACCCGAAGCACGCGCATAACATCCACTTTAAAGCAGAATCCCTCATCCTATAATAATAGGCTCTATTCAAAATCGGTCTCAGCTTCCTCCTTCTTTCCAGGAGCCTGGAAACAACAGTTGAAACAAGCCCCCTTCTCCTAGTGCACACCCAGTAGTCTAGGCCTGGAACCCTAGGAGCGTCTCTCCTGCAGCATTCACAGTTTACGGTCTCAGGGGAAATATTCATCTTAGCCATTATACTCGGGTATAGGCTCACATAGTCGTACTCAGCAACCATCCAGTATACGCCGGGGCTGCATTGGAGATGTAAACCTCCTCTGTCGCATTTTATCATGCTTAGCCCGGTTCTAAACTGTTCAGCCACCCCAGCGTTCCTCGGTATAAGTATTCTCCTCCTGTAGGCCTCGTACATCTCAGCGCTATTAATAAAAACTCCTAGCTTGGCCGAGGCAGCCCTGGACAGAGGTAGCATAGACACTCTTGAAAGCTCGTACAAGCCATGCAACCCAACAGGCAGGGCCTTATCCGGGTCAACAAGAACCCTACCGTAAAGCCTCACATAGCCCCTAAACATCCTGGGGCTCCTATTTCTGTCTCTACTTAGACCTTCAAAACCGTAAATCCTGGATGCAGGGGCGACAATGATGTCAGGATCCAAATCGTCGATTACACTTTCAAGATTTTCTCCTTCAGCCTGTATGGCAGTGAACGGGGGTGGATCATAGTCCACGCTGTCATCCTCGGCGTATCTTATGGCTTTAACAATACCGTTTGAATCCTCTATAAGGACTTTCGACGCTGGCGCTACGCCGTGAACGTACAGATAATAGACGTCGGCTGGAACATCATAATAATAGTATTCGGCTTCAGGGTCGAGAAATCTAAATCTTGAGATAATCCTACGCATGTATTTAGCCTCTGAAACGTTAATCCTGACGACCAGTCTAGTGCAGCCTTTAAGTCCAACCTGCCACTCCTCTATAGATACATCTTCAACATGGGGGTGTCCTTCAACTATACTTGCAGCCTCCTCCGGTTCAAGCTTGCCCGGTGATATGTAGAGTGATGGGGTAAACCTATGCCTAAAAACCCGTGTTTCGCTTCCAACCTTCACCCATAAAACCATCCATGGACCATCAGGGTAGAGATCAAGCAAGTAGCCCTCAATCATCTATCCACCCTTAATCTCCCTCTTGATAGCGTTAATCTCCCTCTGTAGCGCAACACATATGGCTATAAGAGCTGCCTCAGCAGGCCTGGGCTTACACAGGAGGCCAGCGGAATCGGACAGCTCCATAGCCTTCGCAACAATCTGGTTGAAGGCTTCGACATCCTCCTTACTCTTTAAAGCCCTAGCCATAATCTTCCACGTTTCAATCTCCCTTACAAGCTCCCTCCTAAAGGTGGGCACGGTTCTCCCCATAAGATCACCAGTAATCAGGGATTATGAAGTGCTTTTCACGGGTCATAAAACTGCTAAAACTAAAGACTGTAAATGATTCTGGCATTGACGGGTGTTTTATCAGCGAGGCTTCGCAAAGATCCCCACTTAAACTCTTAACTTGAACAACTACTCCGGGTAAGCTGTCATATCTATGGGTATAGGTTCCGGTATGATTTAAGACCACTATAGGTGTAGAATCACTCATCTTTGGAATCAGACGCCATGCCTCCCTATCTACCGTAAAAGGAGATTCCAGGATGATAAGATCGCATTCTAGCTCTCTCCCAATTATGTCCCTAAACTGGTACTTGTTGAAAGCTCTCGCAATAAATATTCTTGAAAGCATGTCCGAAGCGTCAAGCCCAGCCCACTCTGAAATCTTCCCGATTAAATACGGGTCAAAACCATTATCGCAGCAGACGTAGTAAACCTTTCTTTGGGAGGACAGGGCCGATACGGCAATGTAATGCCCAAGCTTGACAACTGTCTTCTTACACCCGTTAAACATGGTCAAAACCGGGTCTAAACCACCGCCGAGGAGCTTGTCGAGTCTTTCGAAACCCGTAGATAGGCGGGTATAGCTTATGGTGTGCGCTTGAACAAACATTTAACCTCTATTGAATTGCCGCACGCAACTTCAAGAAATATTTAACAGAATAATCCATACATAGGGAGACCTCCTTAAAGTACAGGTTACATGTTCAGTCACATCTAAGATAAGGCAAAAACCATAGAATAACATTATCATAACAGTTACATCCTAAGTAGAACTTTTCTCTTCCCCTAAAGTAAGGGTAACTTCAGGAACGTGAGGCTGTGTTACGTCAAAGTGAAAGCTACATGTTACTTAGTAGTCTGTCAGCCTCCTCTGTCTTCCGTATCTCCTAGCTATGCTTGAAGCCTTGGCAATCAGTTCTGAACCAGTCTTAAGCCTGCCTGACATAAGCTCTAAGGCTTCCTCTATGGTTTCAGGCTTCTCAGGCTCGCCTTTCAACGCGTTTCGAACACTCTCCCTAATCTGCCAGCAACCAACCGGAGCGTAGTACTCAGGCCTGATCTCCCTCACCGCGAGCACTGTAGCTTGGCGTCTAATCCTGTGTAAATACTCGAGAATAGGTAGTCTCATAGCATAGTGCCCTCCATCCATAATCTTGAACCCTTTTGTATGCAGGGTTTCTACGTTCGAAACTACGTAGGGCCTTTCACCCTTAACCCATACGCTTCTTGGAAGCCATACTTCAACAACCTCAAGCATGTACACACCTGGCAGAAGCAGAATTTCGTAGTGGTTCCCAATGTAATCTGTGTAGAATAGAAGCGGGCTTCCAAGCTCCTTGTAATATCTAACCTTCCTTTTCAACTCGTCTCCAAGCATACTGTCAACGGCTGTTATAGCCCATCTCGTTGGGACAAGCCGCCTTTCAACTCTAACCCCGAGGAGGCCCGCTTGGAGAAGCCTAACGATATGGTAGACAGATACCCCAGCGTTGTAAAGCTCGACGGTGGCAACCCTAGCTTTAGCGTCGACATCGCTGACCAGCTGGTCGACCCGCCTCGGGACGTGAGGATTATCAACTTTAAGACTCTTAGCCCTCCCTGTAGGGCCGACGGGAGCCAGCACCCCGTCAAACCATAATCTAAGCCTTGGAGGCTTAGAAAGCTCAGCCTCGGTGTAAACAGGCCTCGAGGACAATGAAATCTCCCTTACGGATTCAAGAAGCCTGTTCTCAGATAATCTCCAGACTCTGGTCGTAAAGAAGGAATAAACCTGTGTAGACCTAAGCCTTATAATATCCTCAAGCTGTAGGTTTCCCCACCATCTTTCAGGGTCATCATAGATGGAAGCCCCATTTCTTATCAAGGGTACAACGGAGGGGCCTACCCTAACCCTTGGGTAGCCCCATTCACCCACAAGGGCCGAGGGTGGAGAGTCCCCGTAAATAATCCGGCCGCTAACCCTGTCTGAAACTTCCACATGGCTTCTAAGCCTCAAAAGTATCGGACAGACAGGCCTCCCACAAAGCCTCCTGCTACCCTTGCAAGATGCACATAAACTCTGGCTAATCTTCATGGGCAATTATACCCATCTCCCAAGTATAGCCTTATCTAAACCTATAAAACCCGGCTTCAATATTTAATCTTCTTCGAGACTGAAGCATTTTCTCTAAACAACACTAAACTGTCAATAAGACTTTTCTATATATGGACGTTTCCCACCTGAACCCTTCTTCCGTAAAGTATGATCTCCGTGACCATCAATGTATTCAAAGTATACAGTGTGATATAAATGTTAAAGGTGTGAAACTGCGCCCCCAATAACTCATCACACGTGAAAAATACGGGATGTAACCTTTTAGGAATACTGCTCGGCAGCAGCCTAGCTTTTGAGAGAATATAGGGGTAAACGGTGCCCTAGCTGTAGAAGTATGAGAAAGCAAGACATAAATGAAATATACAGCTACGACACAGACTACGACAAGATGGAAGGTATGAAAAGGATGACGGAATAAACTTCCTCAAGGCCATAGCCACATCTAAATCTAAACTCAGCTAATATAGATAGATTAAAATTCAATCATGAATTATTACTTTGTGGAGGGATGATGGAAGTCAGAGTTAACAGATCTACGGTGATGTAAAGGCCAGGCCTGACCTCCAACCTTTCTCTCCTTATATAAGGGAATAACCTTCTAAGACACAGGTTCCACGATCATTATAGCATTTATCAGGCTTGTATCTCCCTTTATAAGATCCTCACTACTTTTGTTTCAGGTTTGGGCTGGCCATTTTCATGATTTAGGATAGGTCAAAAACTGAAGGCTTGCTTGAGCTTCTTTGAGCTTACCGCTTTCGGAGCTCTAATTAAAATACAATCATGTCGGGGTAAAGCTTAATTTTGTTAGCAAGTGTAATTGATGACTGCGATGTCTATGGATAGAGTTATCAATAGCTCTATAAGGAGAGCAGGTAGGAAATTTCTGGAAAATGTCTAACTATCTTGCTAAAATCAGCTGTGCTAAGCTCCATGAGAATAAGAAGAAATAAAGATATTAGCTTTATACTTATATGTCTGATTCAGATGGTGCAAGCTTCTTTCGAAACGTGTCAGAGGTATTACTCAAATTTATTAAATTAGATTTCCCTAGAATTATTAGGGTGCTCTCACTTTATGGGTGAGATTTCTAGAAGGGCGGAGGATTACCTTAGATGTATTTACGAGATTGTTGAGCGGAAGGGGTTTGCTCGTGTCAAGGATATTTCCAGCAACTTAGATGTTAAGCCTTCTAGCGTTGTAGAGATGGTGAGGAAGCTTCATAAGATGGGTCTTGTTCTTTATGAGAAGTATGGTGGTATTAGGCTGACTGAGAAGGGCATGGAGATAGCTAAGGCTATTAAAAAACGGCATGAAACATTTAGGAAGTTCCTTGAGATAATTCTGGTTCCGGAGGATATTGCGCTTAGGGATGCACACGTTCTTGAGCACATGCTTCATCCAAAGACGGTACTACAGTTCTCGAGGTTTGTCGAATTTATAACAGGGTTTGAGAGACCCCGCTCCATTAGGAGGTGGAGAGAGGAGTTTAGGAAATATTGTAATAGGATGGAAGAAGAGTGTTCTGAAGGATTCTAGAATAGGAGATATCTTCCTAACATTTTTAGACGTTCCATGTGCTTTCCTAAGCTTTTTAGGGGAATCTTTATATGTTTCAAGCCTGTTTTCTAGGATAGCCTAGGCTAGGGCATCCTAGAAATATGTCATTGGTCTAGGTGGTCGAAGGGTGAGGAACAATTGCAGAAGAAGCTAAGTGAGCTAAACCCTGGCGAAAAGGGGGTAATAGTACGTGTTCTTGGAGACAAGGCTCTAAGGAGGAGGTTGCTAGATATGGGACTTGTGAGGGGTACAGAGATCGAGATGATTAGGAAGTCACCGCTCGGTGATCCAATAGAGTTCCTAGTAAGGGGCTACAACCTTAGCCTTAGAAGAAGAGAGTGCGAAAACGTTTACGTTAGGGTGAACTCAGAGTGAAGGTTCCTTTAGCCTTCGTTCCAGAAAGTGGAGAGGTAGTTGTAGTTGAGGTCCTTGGGGGCAGAGGGTTGACAAGGAGGCTTCATGATCTAGGATTAGTGCCTGGAACGAAGGTTAGAGTTCTCAAATCATGCTCCCCCGGCCCTCTTCTGATAGATGTTAGGGGGTCAAGAATAGCCTTAGGAAGAGGGATTACAATGAAAATAATGGTAGATTTAGGTGATGGGTATGATTAGAGTAGCTCTTATAGGTAATCCGAATGTTGGTAAGAGCCTAATTT
>Ga0164310_10000365_pt1 | contig 23585 bp, 18 predicted proteins | sample GuaBasSedimGuay1_FD_121795 | JGI IMG/M metagenome (GOLD analysis project Ga0164310, IMG submission 121795) | Subseafloor sediment microbial communities from Guaymas Basin, Gulf of California, Mexico - Guay1, Core 4569-9, 0-3 cm | ecosystem: Environmental > Aquatic > Marine > Hydrothermal vents... | reverse complement strand
CCATACTTTTTTCTCGTAAAATATTTCTCAAATGCACTTTAAAAGAGAGCAAGCGCAAATTCCTCAAAAGCACTCCGGAAGCCAGCCTTCCGAACGGATATTTAATGAGTGTTATTTCTTGTTCTTTCGGCTGGAGCAGTTGTTTATGGTAATTTTCGCGCACGCGTTTTAACCACTCATTAGAAAGGGTGATCTCAATATCCGAGTTCACGATCGCTGAGATATCCATTAAACTCTTACGCAAATAGACATCTCGTTTCTTTGCCAATTTCTCTTCAAAGAACCAAAAAGCATCTTCTGGGAAGAACTCTTTTTGTTCCCTCTTATAATAAGTAATTGTTATGAAAGAGGAGCTTATATCTTCCTCTGGGCACTTTTTAGCTATTTTCAGAAGCAAGTTCAAAGCTCTTTTGTCGATTTTACTTTTTCTTTTATCAAGCAGCTCGACCCAATCAATAAAACCACCCAAAACAATTAGCAAGGCACTGATAAGCCAGACAACAATAGAGGTCCAAACATTACTATTTGGTGGCAATTGTGCATTTGCTAACATTTCAGGGGTCAGATTGAAAAGGGCTGCTAACATCCATTTTCCAAAAGCAGTTGTGCTTAAGAGATTGGCCAGAATACTTACTCCTACTGTGAGAGTTATTTTTCCCAGGAAACAATAGAAGAGTGTTTTTACTAACGAATAATTCACCAATCCTATAGTTATTAATAATACTTCATCCGGCAATGGTGTTGCCGCGAAGAAATAAATGAGGAATGGTGCTAACCCTCGCTCAATCCACCTTTGCACTTTTCTTAGACGCTTTAACGAGCGCTCATCGATCATTTCTCGTGTTGCTCTCCCTAGGAACCAAGAACCAATTTGCCCAACTGCTGCTCCCAGTCCTGCAGCAATCCCTAACAACCAAACATTAACGAGTCCTGTCGCTGCAACAAACATAAGAACAATTGCGTACATAGAAGGGATAAATACCAAGAAATTACCAAAAATGGAGATTACTGCTACTCCTAGATAGAGCCCAATTGCACCGGTATGATCATTGAACCAATAAACAATTTTCAACATAATTATTGTTGGATCGCGGCTAAAAATACCTAAAATAATCATTAATAGAACAAACAAAATTAGAAAAAGCAAAGAATAGATGCGTTCTTTTGTTGCCGTAAGCCAGGACCAAAAGCGTTTCCCGGAGATTTTTTTCGTTTTCTTTTCTTTATTTGGCAAATTGCTTTGGTCAGTTAAGTGCTCTTGCAAATCAGCTTTTTGTTTTTTTGTGACTTTTTTATTGTTTGCTTGATGAGACACTCTTGACCCTCTTTTTAATGAAAGCCGTTTTTTCTCAAAAAGTTTCTGTAAAAATTTTCACTTGTTTTGTGTTGAAAACTTTCGCCTATTTTCTCCAAGAAACATTTTTGTTCAGTTAGTTTTAGAGTGTACTCGAATATTTTATAAAGAAATAATTATTTCTTCACACCGAGGAACAAGTATGACAACTGAAAAACAAAAAGAGGGCGACTCAAAACCTCGCGAGAAAAAGAAACGCAAGATTGATGTATTGTTAACTGCTCTTGAAGAACAAGGTAATGAGCCTTTTACTTTACCAGACCTGAATCTCGAGTTAAATAAATATAAGGGACTTTTAAAACGAATGATAGCCCAAGAAATCCTTAAACAAGCAGCAGCACCCGACAGCAGTCAGCTTCAAAAAGAAGAGAACATCCACTATCAGTTCATTTCAAAGAAAGCGAAGGAATTTAGAGAAAATGAAATGAAACGCCTCTTCACTATTTTAGTTGCAACAATTATTCCCGGAGTGTTGTTTTTACTACTTGGCATTGTTTGGATTATTCTTTTCACCTGAATCTCAAAGTTCATTGTCAATGAGATTGCCAAGCTCTTCATAAAACTGCTTAATAGATATATCTATAAAATTCTGGGCAACAATCCGCGCCATTTCATCTACCATTGCTATTGGAAAGGGGACAATTTGCGTCGTATGCGGTTTTGAATATTCGATAGATGAAAGCGAATAAACTAATTGTGCTATACGATTGCGGTAACCAAGCGGGTCTGTCCGGCAGAGCATCCATGGGATATCAATTCTTGAGACCCAGTCAAAAATTTTCAAATAAAAGCTCATATATGGCACCAGGCACTTTCGTTTCTGATCATCGTAACCCCTATCAAGTCTAATGATTGGCACTGTGACATCTTGGTCCTCTAACACTTGACTAAGAAGGCCAAAGTCACTCCAGAAATTATCCGGGACCTTCCCTTTAAGGATGTTATTAAAAATGGCTGTATTTATAAAAGAAGTCAAAGCTTTATCTGCAGAAAATTTCACAAAACCAAAATAGGTGATATTTCGGTGAAGGGCAATATCAACCAATTTTTTTGCTTGGGCTAATGCTTCATAAAATTTTATATCGCGATAGCTATGGGGAACAATTGGTCCATCGCGAATGTGAAAGGTAGTTGGAGTTTCTTCGAACCCAATCAAGTCGATCTCATTATGCATCTTTTCCATTTGAAAATAAGATGTTGCAAAGGTTTGGTCCGCCACAAAATCTTGTTGATTCAAGGTAGTTATTTCATCCACGGCTGCATAGCCAAAACTATCATCAACGTCGACCAGGTCCGGAACTGAGTGAAATTCCCCTTTTGGTCCATCTTTTGTGAATTTTCCTACCCACCGGCAAGCAGATGCTACAGTAAATAGCAGCTGTCGTGACTTCCGCAAATCATTTGTTGCTATGGGGCTTTTCACTGGGAAAGTATATCTACTTGCATCAGAGGCTGAGATAAGGACATCTTCTGGGATTTGGAAGTTCAAGTCAAGGTGTTCGATGATTGGAGCATTGTAAATGATTTGAAAATTTGGAAAAGAATCTTGTCTCTTTATTTGCTGCAAAATTTCAACATCATTTGTTAATTCTTGAATTTCAAACAAATATTCATTTCTTCCTAAAGGTGATGCACATTTTATTATCAGTGGATTCTCATGCATCATGCAATCTACAACATTTTTCCCCAGAAGGGCTTCACGAATCTTCTGACCTGGGACACTGGAAATAGTACGCTGAGCGATTTCCTTGGCTTTTCGTGCAAAGCCTTTTGCTATTGAATCTGAGATAGATAGCTCAGCTTTGTCAATTTTCTTATAACGTATCTGTTCGCCGGGAAACTTTGCAATTAACTTTGATTCCAAAAGAAAAGTGATGGACTTTTGTATTGCCTCTGTTAATCGCATTGACTCGAGGCCCGTCTGGTTTCGAAGTGCTTCTGTGATCTCCTTTTCTGTGATTCCGCGCTTCTTTTTAATCAAATTAAAAATGGTCACAATAAGATAAGGTGAAAGTTCGAGCATCTTACCATTACCTTTTCTATCTCAATATATAAATATTAGAGAAATTCTCCGCAAATCTAGTCAAAAAGCCCAAGTAAATACATTAAAAAATGTTAAAAGACTCTGTTAAAATGGAAAAAACAGGTGAAGACAGTCGAACAAACTCTCATTTTGAGGGGTTGAAATAGAAAAAAACAAATGGTAACTTGTCCAAACAAGTGAAAATTATGATCAGCAAGATACGACCATTTCGAGAGGACGACAATTCGAGTGAAAAATTGGTTGGAAAACCAATTGTCGATCCAAAGGGAGATATTATTGCCACTTGTGCAGAGGTTTTTGAGGATGAGAAAAAGAAAAAGCACATGCGCCTTTCAGTGAAGACAGAAATTGGCACTGATTTTATCGTAGAAGAGACTATCCCGGTAAGCGCTATTAGTAAAATCGGTGAGGTTATTCTTTTAAAAAAGACCTTCAACATTAAGCCAATTCCAGTCGAAGAAATTGTAACATTTGAAATTCAAGAAGTTAAAACCCCCAAAGAAAAAACTATACCACCTTCTGAAGAAAGAGAAAAAGATACCCAGCAGAAGTCTCAGGCTGAGCAAGGAACAGATAAGACGATTGAAAAACAACCACCGGAAGCAACGAAAACCACTCCTTTGCCAAAACAAAAAGAACCAGAAGTGATACAAACCGAACCAAAAGAAGAAAGTAAGAAGACCACACAAAGAACTACGGTGAAAATTTTATTGGAGGAATTGCTTACTCTCGAAGATCCTACTCAGAAGCAAACGCTTAAAGAGCAACTTGTTAAAAAAATCAAAAAATCCAAAACAAATCAGAAAACAATCCTCAAAGGAATTGTGAGATATCTTGCAAGCCCTGAGCTACCAACTCGACTGGAAATGGCTGAACTTTTAACAAAAATCGTACGGCAAGACTATGAAATAGTTATCCCGTATTTTTCGGAGCTATTAACGGCCGCATATAATGAACCAGATAAAAAAATCGAATCGGTTCTTTGTAACAGCCTGATTCGAGTTGCAATTGAAGCAAACTCTAAGCTGGTAACCCCCAAGATGGAGAAATTCTTTAACGATTTAATTATCAACCACAAGCTTTGCAAAACCATTTCGTTTTCACGCATACACAATTTAAATCTCAAAATCTTTGTAAATAACTACGATATGCAAACACTCATCGTTAGTAAATATATAAAACAAATCTTCGTGAAAAAGAGTGGCAACGATTATGCTGATGCGCTTAAAGATTTCAATGCAGTCATAATTGCCAATTCTTTAATTCGATTTTTCTCTCCTGAAAAATGGCAACCTTTCATCAATCTGCCGGCAGTCAAGAAAACATTTGATGAACATTTCATTGCAACCATTAATACAATCCTTACAAGCTTTGTTGAAGGAAATATTAAGACTTTAACAGACATTATCAAACCGAAGCTTGGTACCGATCTCTCTAAAAAAATCGTCCAAAATATGATTAAAACTCGGATAGATGATTTTCTTACGAATATTTCTATAATCCCCCTCGATGTTATGACTTCCTTCTTTCAGGATGACAATAATATGACTGTTCAAATTCTGTATGACCTTATTAACAAAAACGAAATCAATGCTCAAATAATCTTCATCGAAGAGAAAACGTATATTGCAACAAGTGAGCACGGTTAGGAGTAAGTAGGAAAAAAGTTTCTTTTACAGCTTTTCCAATTCTTCTTGTTTTTTGATACGTAAATCTGCTGCTGCTTTTGCTAAATGAGTGATTATCATGCTTACATGTTGAGTAACTAATTTTGATTTATCTTCAGATTCCTCTATTAAATCATTTATAGCATTTTTTAGATGCGATTCCATTGCAGTAATTGCCTTCACTTCTTCTTTTGGATAAGCTGCTTTTGCGATCATTTTTCTTCTAAACGGCTTTGTTTACATATAATTACATATATAATACATTACTAAACATATTTAAAACTATACAATCGGGCTAAAAAAGATGCAAAAGTAAGAAATAAATTTATCAAAGAAAAAATCATTGAAAGTAGTGTAGGTAAGAACCAAAAAGTTGATGTGAGAAAGAATGGCACAAACGCTGATACAAAAAATCATAAGTAAAGTCACGGGTATTAAAGACCCGGAAGAAGGCTCGATAGTTTTTGTGGAGCCGCACCGGATACTGACCCATGACAACTCTGCAGCAATTATTGGAAAATTCAAATCGATGGGTGCAACGAAGGTTTGGGACCCGGAAAAAATTTTCATTGCACTGGACCATGCTGTTCCACCCCCAGATGAGAAGAAAGCAGCCAACCATACAAAAATCAGGAAGTTTGTCAACGAGCAAGGCATAAAGTACTTCTATGATTGTGGTGTAGGTATCTGTCATCAAGTGTTGGCTCAAGAGGGGCATGTTATCCCCGGTGTGGTAATTTTCGGTTCCGATTCTCATACTACCACGCATGGAGCTTTGGGTGCAGCCGGGATTCCAATTGGGCGGACGGAGGCAGCAAGCATTTGGGCAATTGGCCAGACATGGCTTCGCATTCCAGAATCAATAAAAATTTCCCTCTCAGGTAAAATGCCAGCTAATGTCTTTGCAAAAGATGTTATTCTTACCATTATCGGACAGATGCGTTCAGATGGTGCAAGTTATAAAGCAGTCGAATTTCATGGTGCAGCGACTAAAGATTTCAGCATTAGTGAACGTCTTACTATGTGCAATATGGTTGCTGAAATGGATGGCAAGGCGGGAATGTTTCAGGCGGATGAAGTAACTGAACGCTATCTTAAAGGGCGAGCCTTGGATCTCTACCAAAAGGTTCTCCCTGATAAAGATGCAACATATATCAAGAGTGAGGAATTCCATCTCGATGAGATGGTTCCCGTCGTTGCAAAACCACATAACGTGGACAATGTTTCTCCAATTGCAGAATTGCCTGACACAGAGGTTGATGTTGGCTTATTGGGAACCTGCACGAATGGTCGCTTAGATGATCTTGCTGCTGCAGCAAGAATTCTAAAAGGCAAGAAAATCAAACGCGGCGTTCGATTGCTTGTCTATCCTGCCTCTCAAGCAGTTTTACTCGAGGGAATGAAAGAGGGCATCATCCAAACACTTGTTGAGGCTGGAGGGGAATTAGCTGTGCCGGCTTGTGGTCCTTGTTTGGGAGCCTATGGTGGAACACTAGCACCGGGCGAGACAGCCATTTCTTCAGCGAACAGGAATTTTAAGGGGAGAATGGGATGCAAAGAGGACACGAGGATTTTCCTTGGTAGCCCTGCAACAGTTGCTGCATCCGTTCTCGAAGGGCGCATAACAGAGCCCCCGAAGGAGGTTTTCAAATGAAATTTACAGGCAGAATGTGGATTTTTCCAGACAAGAATATTAACACAGATCAGATTTTCCCGGGGAAGTATACCTATGACCCCCTCACTCCTGAGCAGATGGCCGAACATGCCTTAGAGGATTATCTTCCAAGCTTTGCAAAGGAAGTTCAAAAAGGGGATATTTTAATAACGGGACAAAATTTCGGTTCAGGCTCCTCTCGTGAGCAAGCTGTCACTTGTTTAAAAGCAGCAGGTGTTGCGGCTATTGTTGGTGTCTCCTTTGCCCGCATTTTTTACCGGAATGCTATCAACAATGCCTTTCCCCTCATTCCTTGTCCCGAGGCTGCCCAGTATATTTTTGAGCATGCTGATGTTTTAAAGGACGAAAAAATCACTGTTAATTTAATCGATGGTACAATTGCTATCAAAGATAAAACCTTTAATTTCCCACCTTTGACAGGAGAAGCGCTTAATATTTTCAAAGCCGGCGGTCTTTTGGAGTACACGAAAAAGAAATTAGCCCAAAAGAAATGAGCCACTTCCCCTATTTTTTCTTCTTTTTTCTTTCTTTTAATGCGGAAAAATTTACTAGAAACAAGAATGTTTTTGCTATAAATCTTTAATATTATTAAAAGAGTAGACCCTTAGTGAATCTGGTACCCTTTCATCTAGGTTTAAACTAGCATTAAATTTTCATTATCAGGCTCACAACTTCAACTCTATATGCAACACAAAAGAGATGGGTCCCCAAAACTTTCTTTTCCCATCTCTTCTTCTCTCTTAGCATTGGAGATACGGAAACGCAAAATTACTAATTTTTGTGTTCCAACTTGCAAGAACAAATATTTTTTTTAAGGTCTTCCAATGTGTTTACTCTTAAAAAACTCCACAAACACAATTTGACTATTATCAAGTGAATATGGAAATACAGGTAATAAATCATGGCTAAAGTAATGATCGTTGATGATATGGTAGTTATTCAAGAAATTCTTAAAGAAATCCTCAGCTTGAAAGGACATTCTATACTTTATACCGCATTCAACGGTTTGGAAGCAGTCGAATATTTCCAGCAACACAGCAGGGATAATTGGCCGGATTTAGTGATAATGGACCATCGAATGCCGGTGAAAAATGGCGTCGCAGCTTTAAAAGAGCTCCTGGAAATTGAACCAATGATAAGAGTCATTTTTGTCAGCGCTGATGAGAGCGCAAGAAAAGAAGCATTATCGATGGGAGCAATTGGCTATCTTGTTAAGCCTTTTTCAGTTAAAGAAATTTTAGAGTTAATAGACCAGGTTCTGATCGTATAAAAGAAACCGCTCTGACAACAGCTTAAGTTAAAATTTCTAATGGAAGTTTGTGCTTTTTAAAACTCTCTAATAGCTTTTGGAAAACATGCGGATTGGTATCCGAAATAATTGCTGTAAGGAGAGTGATTTCTCCTTCTATAGCATTTTCTATGAATTGTTCAAAACTTGGTTTATCAGCTTCATCGAGAACTAAAATGATCAAATCAAACACACGCTCAAGGAGATATTCAATTTGCTCTGAAATTTTCTTTAAAACTTCATCGAATGTTCTCTCTTTGATGGACTGAACTAATTGTTTGCAAAAGCCATTTGATAAGCCGCCAGTTACTTCACTGGTGTCTAGATTAATTATTACCATACTTTGAAAAGGCAAAGAAGCCGGCTGTTCTGTTTGAAAAGTTTCCATTGAACTGTGCGGTTGTTTTATAGGAGTATCACTTGTCTGCTGAAAGATGTCTTTGTATAGTGAGCTTTCGATGCCCAAAACATGCAATGTTACGGAATCTTCATGCCTAGAGAATAAGGCTTCGGCATCAACCAGCGGAACGGTCCAAACATCATTATACAGTTTCTTATGTGGAAGAAACCACCGAAGAGTTGCTAACGTTAAAGAGATCTCTTGTTTTCTACCAAAAACCAACACACGTTCATTTTTCAATAAGGCAAAAACAACCTTTTCTAACCCCTCTGGGACCTTTAAAAAGAGAAAGTCAAAACTTCCTTCTGAGATGATTTTATCCTCAAGGTCAGCCTCCAGGATATGCTTTTTCTCTTCTTTTAGCACCCGTTCTTTTATCATTTGAATGGAATCATTCTTTGAATCGAAATCGAGTTGCAAGGATTCTAACTTGAGCAGCTTCTGCATCTGTTCTTTAATTTCAGAAGTAATATCTCTATCAGATGTTATATTGGATTTGATTAGTTCTTGAGCGATTTGTTTTATGGCCGTGGATAATTCTGGTATTGATTTGTATAGCAACATTTGCTCAGACTTGTCAACAAGAGCGACTATCCCAATAGTTTTCCGGCCACCACGGCTCGAGCTATCTTTTATGAAAAAGTAATTAGAATACGCAATATATCCTTCATCCAAGAAGGGGATTACCGATTCGATAAACTCATCCTGAGTGTTTTGTGAGGAAGTAAGAGCCATAGTACTGATGTGAGATTTTACACTAACCTTCTGCGCGAATTGGCGGTCTATACCAATCTGGTAAAGGCAGCCAGGGCCCAACCTGTCATCAAATTTTACAATACAAATTCCTCTTTTTGCTGGCAGTAATTTCTTCCTCCAATGAAAAACAATAACTTCCAACAAATAAAAGGTATCTTTTCTTACAAAAAGTTTTACCAATGAACAAAAAGCCACAATTTTAAAAAGGTCTTAAGAGTTTACTAAAAAATGAGAATAATGTCCGAAAAAATTGTCCATGCAGATATTCTCGTCAAGGGCTTAGTACAAGGCGTCTCCTTTCGAGCCTATACCAAAAGAAAGGCGATTTCGTTGGGACTTTCTGGCTTTGTTCGGAATCTTACTAATGGTGATGTTGAAATTAAAGTAGAAGGACCAGAAGAACAAATTTACCGCTTGATTAAATGGCTCAGAAACGAGGGGTCGCCGGCATCACGAGTTGAAAAAGTGCTTGTTCAGTGGTCAAACCAACTCGAGAATTATTCCTATTTTAGAATTTCATTTTAAAAAAAGAGAGAAAGAAAAAAAGAAGAGCAAGAACTGCTTTCTTTTTGAACGTTTATTATGGTGGTAAACCCTGATCTACAATGTTGTGAATTTGAGTGATGAGTTCTTCCATTATGTCTTCAACATCTGGAACAGCCAAATTGATTGTCCCGCTTCCTAAAAATGGTTGGACGGCTTCTTTGATATTATTAATTGAATCTCTGAACGTCACAAGAAAGTCGCGTAAGGCATAAATTGGCGTACCATTTGAGTATGAGTCAATAACATCTATAGAAGCATTGATGTTGCTGGAAGCAGTATCTAATTCCGCCATGAAGAGGGGTTCATCATTGTAGTTAATGGCATATGTAGTTCCAAATGTTGCGTTAATTGCTCGGCTGACATTGCTAATAACCCGTGCAAATGGTTCAGGTTGAAACACACCATTAATTGTACTAACGAGTTGATAAGCCGGAGCACTCATAAACGAATACTCTGAATTATTTCCGCGCGTTTCAATGAGAGTCATCATGTTTGTTGCATCAGTAGCATTAACAACGCCAATGTCTGCAAAAGCTATCGCTTGATTCATGTGGTCAAATACCGCGGTGAAATTGACCAATCCCATGGTACAATTTGCTGGGGGATAGACGCCGTCTGTCTCATATTCATCCACAGCAGCCACGATATTACCAAGTATTCCTGCAAGAGCCCCTTCGTAGGCAATAATTGGTGTAGCCAGGTTTAAAACATCAGCAAAAAAGTCAAAGAAACCTAAAGCGGTTTCTGATTCGCTTGCAACAATTTCAGCTCTTTTTTCGTCTGAGAAAATGGCTTTAACATCTGCCAGTTCTAAAGTTGCATTTTGGAAATAGACTTGTGATTGATCGAATTGCCAACCCATTAATAACCGGACGTTTCCAACAAACATACTAAATAATGCTCGTAGGAGACTTGGAGTTTCAAATAGCAGATCGACAGCAATTGGGATTAATGCACTGTATTCGTTGGTGATATTCATCACCATATCAAGCTGGTCAGCCACCTCGTTCAGTACTTGATTAACTTGCTCAATGCCAGAAACATCACGAAGATCATCGGGATCAATACTGAGCAATATTTCTTCAGCACGTAGAACATGGTCAATTACATCACGGAAATGAAGCTCTAAAAGAAGTTCGACATCTTTAATAATATCGCCAACTTCCACTTCCATCTGCGCTAAATCGCTTTCGCTTGGTTTCGTGCCGTTTCCATTGAAATCAAATGATGTCGGAAAGTCTTTGTAAATGTCCATAAATTCTTTGTATTGGTAGAAGAAACCGTCTACTTCAGCGCCGGGGGTAGTCGTTGAATTATCAAACATCCCATGGGCGAGTGGACTAATTGCAGCGAGTAACTCGAATCCCGCAGCTATAGTCGAATTAAACATATCCACTATAAACCCATAACTTCCGCTCACAGCTCGAAGTAGATTAAAGAAACGCAAGCCGGATAATCCTCTATAATTTCCACGAGCAATTTGGAACCACATATCTGCACGATCCAATCGCTCTAGCAATACATTGAAATCGGCATCACTCATATCAGTAAAATTGCCACTGATTAAAGGCATTGCTCCTTCTGCGATATTGCCTGCGCCGGCTGCGAGGGCGCCCCCTGTTTGCACGGTGCTTGAAAGGCTTAATAACACCCAGGGAACGACAACGAGATTTAAAATGATCACTATTGCTTGGACGGGTAAAAGACACCAAGTCCAAACATTTTTCACCTTACTTGTAAACAAGTTTGATGTCAACCACGAGCTTGCAATTACCAGAGTAATCATTACCCCGAACATTATGAGAAGATCAAATACCCATACAAAGGCCGCATAGCTGGTATATTGATCGAATTGATCGAAAATTGTGGGGTCGATTGGGAAGAATGAGAAACTCTTCAGATCACTGTAGGCATTGAGAATCAAACCAACAGCATTTAGAAAGAGAAAATAGGGGCTGAAAAAGCTTGTGGGGTTTTTGCCCAAAGCATAGAAAAAGATAATGGGCGTGAAGAATTGTAGGCCAAAGATCATCATTCCGCCTAAAATGCCTTTGCCAACTTTTCTAACAAAAAGGCCAGGAATGGTCGTGCAAATCAGCAAGAGAACAGTCTCAAGGTATGCCAAACCAGGGCGATGAGAGGTGCCTATGAAATTAAATACTACCATTATAATTGCTGACAATCCCGCAGCAGTAAGCACTCCCAACCAGAACCACTTTTTACTGTGCTCCTCATAAGCAGGGCGTTGTGGTGGTGGAGGTTGAGTTTGGTAGTCTTGATAGACTCCTTCGCCATAGAATTCTTGCTGATAAGGTTCTTCCTCAAAATCCTCTTGGTAAAAATCAGGTGGTTTTTCTTCCGGAGGATAACTTTCTGACCCCCAGCTATAGTCGTCTTTTTTAGCCGGTTTGTCATTATCCTCATTCAAAATATCGATATAGTAATCTTCTTCTGACATTTGTACCAACCTAAAATATTCTAACAAATTATTAAACGCTTCTTTGATAAAAACATTTCATTATGGGCAACCAACTTTTTAGGGAGGAAGAAACTTTTGGACTAATTTTGAAGGCTACTTTCAGAATAGTAGAATCTCCTCTTCGGCTTCAAGGACTTTTTCTTCACGTTCGATATTACGTTGAACTCTGTTTCTGAAATATTTAATAACAAAAATTATTGCAGTAATTGCTAGAAGGAGTGTTAGACCGAGAGCTAATAGAACACGTATTAATTGTCTTTTTGCTGGGTAATCCTTAGGGTTAAGAGGATCCGTATGAAAAGCAACCTCAAGGCCATCTTCAGCTCCATCCCCATCTGTGTCTTTTTTTCTGGGGTTGGTTCCAATTAAATATTCTTCCAGATTTGTTAAGTGATCTAAATCAGTATCGGCGTCACCATTTGCTAACAAAGGATTTAGATTGTTTGCAACCTCATAACCGTCTGGCATGAAATCACCATCTGTATCAGGATTAAACGGATCTGTTGGCTCTCCATAGAAAAATTCCTGAGCATATTCTTCAACATTGGTCAATCCATCCTCGTCTGGATCTTCAAAGGCATCAGTTGCATTAAGTGGATTAAGATGGTAATTGATCTCAAAATTATCGGGCATTTGGTCGCCATCAGTGTCTGGATCATAGGGGTTGGTCCCATAAAGACTTTCATCTTCGTCAGAAATTGAATCCCCATCTGAATCAAAGCTATAGATTATTAATCCCTCTGTCCATGCACCAGAAAAAACTGTTTGCTTACCGAGAACAATACTATAACAATTATGAGCAGTGTTTCCGCCAATATTTTGTAGATGAGAAAGATTAGAAATATCTATTACAGTTATCCCACCGGTGCGATCAGCAATGAATGCAAGGCTGTCATTTAACGCAACGTCTAACGCATACCCTGAAGTTTCTTGAGAGCCAATTACCTGTAAGTTATTATTACTGTTATTAACAATTTGTAAGCCGGCATTCCCAGCTGCAGCGAAGATATAATTCTCGACAATTTTTATGCTAAAAACAGGATTATCAAAATCAAGGAAATCTATCTGAGTAATGTGGGTAATATCAGAGATGTTCAATAAAGTTAGACTCTCATAAGAAGAACCCACTAAAAGTGTCGAACCCAAGACAGTCAAACTATAAATGTCAGGATAAGTGACTGGAAAAAGATAGTCACTTACTTTGCTAATCGCGCTTAGATTTGAGATATTCAATACTTCTATCGTGTTATTTAGTCCAGCTATGAAAAGGAGGTCACCCTTTTCGGCAACTGTCCGGAGAAAAAGGCCACTGTTATAGGAAGCTATTTTTGTTGGATGCGTTTTGTCGCTGATATTAATAAAATAAAGGCCATTATCAAATGCAGTGACAATAGCTAAGTCATCCTTTAAAATGAAATTCTGCACATAAACACCCTCTTCCCGGAAAAAGCCGATCTTTTTAGGAAAGGCTAGTTCTGAAACATCAAAAATCTCAAGTCCCCCTCGACTATCTGCAACATAAAGAGTAGTGCCATCCAAAATGAGATTACTTGCTTGTCCATGGTCAAAAAATTGCCAAAGAAAATGGATGTCTGCCGGATTAGTGGTATCAAAATATTTTATCCCTTGATAGCGCTCTGCGATAACTGTAAGTCCATTTTCTACAGCAACATCGCGTGTTTTCCCATTTGTGTCATAGCTATCAAGAATGACGGGGTTCGATGGGTCAGAAACATTTGCTAATAAAAGGCCAAAATCAGCATTTGCACAATAAGCAATGCCATCTTTCACTGTTATATCTAGCATCTCGCCCCAACCATTGAAAATTGTTGCTACTAAAACCGGGGCTTGAGGCATTGTGATATTAATTATTTGCACTCCTTTCGTCGAGCTGGCAAGAAAAGCGAATTTTTGTTCATTAATAGTGGTAGCATATACTCCCCGCGCATAATTTATACTATCATTCCATACACCAATTAGGTCTGGTTTTTCAGGGAATGTCAAATCGAGGATTTTAAGCCCAAGGCCCCAGGTAGATAAACAAATATGCTTTTTTAATACGCTAATACCCCGATGGAGCATACCATCAGTCCAACTCGAGATGCTTTTTGGATCATATGGATTGCTGACATCATACAAGAAAAAGCCATTGAAATCAGTGATAATGTATAAGAGATTAGAATACATATCTACTTCCCGAACCATCCCACCTGGGTCAAGATTGAAGATTGTGCGCGGATTTTGTGGATCCTGAATGTCGATTATTGCCACACCAGAACTTCCTTGTGAAACATAAGCAAAATTTCCTTTAACATAAACATCCAAGGCATTTCCTTGCGTTCTTTTCGACGATAGCTTTACAGGATTAGAAGGATCAGTTGAATTTATGATTTCTAAGCCTTGGTCGTAATTTGCTACAAAGGTTAATCCATTTGCTAATGCCACACCTTCAGCTCTTCCCCCATCATCGTCAAATTGAGCTTTTTCGATTAATCCAAAGGCCTTCGTTTTGAGAGAAAATTCTTGTTCTAAGGGTGATGGCAGTAACCCTGTAACTTGAGTGGTTCTTGTTGGGAAATAATCGCCGGTTAACTGTATTTGAGGAGCTATTGGTAAAAGAATTCCTAAGATAAAGAAAATTCCTAAAAAGCGCCATACCCTCAACAAATTTTCACCTTAAACGTTAACTAAATTACTTTCTCATTCCCATTCAAAATACTTTTTGACCAAAACCAATTTTCAAATGGAGAGATTTTTCCAAAATTACACATTAATAATATTTTTAATAGAAGCAAAGGACTATAAAGAATCAACAATAAAAGCCTTTTACGTGAGAGAACAATGTCCAATAGAATTGCGTATGATAATACTGCTCAAAATAAATATATGAAAGGGATGATTATCTCCCCAACAGCTTTTAAAATAGGTTCTAACATTTTAAAAGCTATTTTAATGGAGATAATTTGTACCCCCAAACCTGGTTTGGTTGATAGAGCAAATGCTGGTGCACATAAAGATATGGATATTAGCACCTTTATGCAGAGTACGGCAGCAATCGCACACTTTATGTCTGTTGCAGCACAGGTGGCTATGGACCATCGGGGTGACCTCAATGCTTTATTGCCGAAAATTCGAGCAATTGGTCTATCAGCAGAAGAAGAGATGTTTCTTGCTACCGATAATGTAAACACTCAAAAAGGATTGATATTCAGTGGTATGCTTATTGCTGCAGCCGCTGGCTATCTTACCGCTCGCGAAACTGGTGACTTAAAATTACTGCGCATCATTCAAACCATTCAAAAGATTACAGAAGGGATCGTTGAACGAGAACTCATGCAGCTCGATAAGAACGAACAGAAAATCACCGCGGGTGAATGGCTCTTTCTCGATTCGGGAGTGACCGGTATCAGGGGCGAGGCTGAAAAGGGCTTTCCAAATGCAGAAGCAGCCTATCAAGTTATTGTTAAGGCAAATGCAAGCGGAATTCCTTTTGAACGCGGGCTCATCATGGCACTTTTGTTTTTAATGACGCGCGTGGATGATACAAATATTCTAGCTAGACATGGAGCGGAAACATTGACCTATGTTCGAAATCAAGCCAACAAGCTTGTGTTAAGTGAAAATGCCTATAGTGATGAATGGCTAGACAAGGTCCGTGAGCTGGACAAAGACTTTATCGAGCAAAACATTAGTCCTGGAGGGTGTGCTGATCTTCTTGCAGTAGCACTTATGTTTTATTATCTAACTATCCCTGATAAGAGAATGCACTAACCACTCTTCTCTTTTATTTTTTTAATTATTGGTTTTGCTGCAGGTGAGCGGAGAAAATCCAATGTCGTTTTTGGAACGATTTTAGCAATCGCGTCAAATTTCCCTTCAACCAGTAATTTCCGAACTTTAGAAGCACTAATTGCCTCTCCATCCAATTCTTTTCGAGGGATAATTTTAAGCTCAATTCCTTTTGGGACCAAAATTTCTTGCATTGCTTGATTATAAGCATGTGTTACCGGGCAAAAAGGTTCTTCGCCAACATAGCGCCTAGTAATTTTCAACGCTGGAACGATGTATTCAGCAAAAATCGTTACATCTAATCGCGCTTGTGCAAGTGAGATATTTCCGGATTCTTTCATAAAGTATCGGGGGAAAGTTGCTTGTGATATAATGTATTCTCCACCTTCTAGGACGAGAACATTTTCGATATGCTTTGTGCCTTCCTTTACCAATTGTAAACGTACGTCTGTTGGAAAAACAGAGCGATTTTCTGTCACAACAAAAACAATAAGTAGGTCACATTCTTTAGCAGCAGTTTCGATTAGATACTGGTGTCCTAAAGTAAAAGGATTACAATTAACGACAATAGCACCAATTTGCGCTGGTTTTATTGAGAATGTGGTTATTTTCCGGTCCAATTCCCCTTTTAATTGCTCGAGATAATCTTGAATGGTTTGCGGTCCCATCTCGAGGAGTGCAATCTCGTCTGTTTGAGCGATCAATTTAAAACCACTAAAAACATTTCCTGAAGATTCATCCAGGTTTTTTGGGCTCGTGAAAATAAAGAGATGTTCTCTCCCTCTTCTGAATTCTTCTTTTATTAACAACGAGAGCAGATGAGCGGAAAAGCCAAGGCCTCGATGGGCAGGCGACACACCCATACATTTTATCACCATTCCTTCAAAACTGCCGGTCCCAACAATTTCGTTAGTGGTTTCATCGGTGATGATTATACTTACCTCCACCGTTTCTTCATACTCGAGACCGATCGTTTCAAGAAAACTACTTATTCGCTTTTTTTCCTTAGCTGTTGGCTTCTCCAAAATGCTGATAGTATATCCAGGGAGAGACATGAAGCAAATTCCTTCTTTAAGATCCGAACTAATGATTAGCTATTTTTATTCTTTTTTAGTTGTTGCCTGGTCAAAATATTTTCGGAAGTTGGGGTTTTTATCGATACATTTGATTTTCCCAGTAGCAAGATAGGACAACGCTGCACCACCACTGAGAATAACCTCGATTGCATCTCCAAAGCCACTGGTACGCATATAGGCTGCAGAATCACCGCCTAAGATTGTTATATTTAGATCCTTTTTCAGCAATCGAGCGATGAAGGGCAAGGTATTCAAACCATATTCGTCCACCTTGCCGAAGGGCCCAGCTTGAACAAAACACCACTCGAACTCTTTTAGGTCATTATTATTCTTAATGAACATTCCAGAGGAAGAGGACAGAAAGGAGAGAATAATATCATTAATGAAATAATTTACAGTGTGTTCACCTATGTCGAGGATCATTCCATCATCATGTTTAGCTACATCTGCAATGCTAAGCGTTCGAATGGTTCTTCCAGCGTCACCAATCTTAACTGTAAAGTCAATTGGAAGATAAAAATCTGCGCCATTTTTTAGCACTTCAAGCAATTCTTTAGCAACATCTACCCCGCGATTTTCCAAGAATTCATTATTTAATTTTCCCAAAGAATAGCCCCCTGCTCGAAGTAAGAGTTGAGCAGGAATACCACCAAAGAAAGCAATGACATTTTTCCTCGAAAGAATCTTTTTCATATTCTCCAGTTTATCAAATTTCGCCCCACCAAAACCAAACATAATTGGTTGAGAGGAATATAAGCGCTTACGAATGCGCTCTATTTGCTCAAATTCTTTGATAAATTCCGGTCCAAAAAGAATAGGTGTCGTATCAAAAACTGGTGCTAAGGAGGTGTTTGCTCTATGTGAAGTTGGAAAGGCATCAATAATATAATAGTCAAAAATAGGGTCGAAAACCTTATTGAAAATCTTTCGCCCTTCTTCTAAATTGTTTTCCAAACTTCCTACATTAGGAATCATTTCCATCCGGGTATTTTCTAAGACAACAGCATCGCCAGGTTGAAGTCCAATGAAATCATATTCACTCAAATTTTGGAGCGAATCGTTTTGAAAATGGACATTGATGTTGTGCAACATCCCATTAAGCAGGTCAGCATGTGACTCGAGCGAAATACAATTTGCATCCGGACCATCTTTCGTGTATCGTCCCTGATGAGCAAAGATCACCGGCACATAACCCATTTTTGTTATTTTTACAATTGTTTCCGCGCAAACATCCATTCTAGGGCTTTTAACAACCCGTTTGTAGATTTTCCCATCGATTTCATCTACACTTAAAGGGCTGTTAATATCTACACGAACCCCCACCAAACCTGTCTTTTTCTCCTTCATCTTTTCATATGAATTTTCTTTCAAGATTTTTTGATAGATTTCACCTGACAAAACAGTGCTCTCCTTCTTCATTTTGAGGGATACCGTTGAAAATTGATTGTTGGCTAGTTGCATATTATTTAATTAGATAATATAAAGGTTTTTTGCCAAATAGAAAAATGAGTGAACTTTTTCTTAAGGGAAAGAACGAAATTGAAAAAAATTCTCGAGAAAAAAAAAAAGTAAAGAGTTGAAAGTTTACTTTTTGGCATATGTGTTAATCAAACTTTCACCGGATTCTCTTGTATTTTTAGCAATTTTCTCGAGAGATCTTCTTGCAGCAAATTTTAGTGCATCAGTATTTTTATTTTCTAAAACTTTTACCAGAGTAGCTGCAGCTTTAATGTGCCCAATGTCACCCAAAGCAGTAGCAATTTTATATCTCAGCTGTTCATTATGTTCGCTATGAAGATATTTTTCGAAAATAGACAATGCTGAAATATCGCCAACATCACAGAGAGCACCAACAATGCTTTCTTTAACGGGCAACTCTGTTTCTACTTTGTATTTTTCCAGGAGAATCTTTGAAGAGCTCTTATCTCCAAGCCGTTTCGAAATCCCACCTAAGGCAAAGGCAGCATTTTCCCGTACGATGGGATTGGCATCATCCAATTTTTTACGTAAAATTTCTATTTCTTTTTCTGTACCATTACTAATAAGCCAATAAGCACCTTTCTTTCGTTCGCTTTCTTTCCTGCTGGAGAGTTTTTTAATGGCTTTCTCATTATCCATTCTTGCACGTTCATATCTTGTGACTCGTTCTGCTACATAATAGGAAACTAAACCGCCAATGGCAAGCAGTGGGAGGAGGAGACCCAGCCACCATAAAACATGCTGTCTTTTAATGGTAATATAAGTCATCATTTCATTTTCATTCAAGTTTAAAAACATAAACGTCCATTCTTCCCAATCAGGAATGACTTCTGTTACTTCAAAATATTCTGAATGTGAGACATTATAATAAAAGAGATATTCTCCTGAGGTCTCAGTAAGATTGTAAGGCGTCAACCTTCCTTGCTCGAGATCTGTCAAGGTTTGTCTGTCAATACAAAAAACTAAGAGCCAATAAGAAGTAGGTACAGTTTCATTAAAGAATACACTTATAGTGAATCGCTGATTCTTGAAATTCCTGATCGAATACCGGAAGGCATTATTCAAACCTGGCTTGATAGATTTTATTCCTTTAAAATCTGTTGCACCCATTGCGGTGTAAGTTGAAGCAGCAGTTATAAAAATAAGTGCAAAGGTAAAGATATAGACTCTTGACATTCTTTTTAAGGTCTTAATCAATTGATATCCTCCTCTTTTTGAAGATTTGTTTGATATTGCATTTAATATTTTTGTATGTTATCAAATTAAACACTTAAGAATTTTTGCCTAACTTAAAATTACTTTTTATATCCTGTAATAGCCTACTGCTCTGCCCCAAAAGGCGGGGGTAACTGTTGCACTTGTTTTGGAGGGGTTTTAATGCTAGTAGTTGAATCCTGATATAAAGATGTTTGATAGAGTATTTCACCTGTAACCTTTACGCCTTCTTCTAACGAAATGTTCGCGCCATAAAGGTTGTTAGCCTTGGAATACTCTTCCAATAAGATCTCCTCACCAAAGACGTCTTCAATTGTTGCACGAGAACCAATGATAACATTCTTAGCAACGATTGTTCCAATGGCTGTTCCTCGTCGTCTCAACTTGAAAAACTGTGCCACTATTGTTGGAGCATCAATTTTTTTATTGACATCAATTTCTTTTGCTTTAATTGTGAGAGTACTTTTGCATTGACCGCCAACAACAAGTCGTTTTTCACATGTCAATTTACCGCCGCATTTTATTATCCCACCCACCTTCAAACTTTCACCCATAAGATTTCCCTCTACGCTCATCCCTCCCCCCACATCAATGGTTCTAAACTTGAGGTCTGTCGCACAAGTTAAGTTTCCACCAATTTCAACATTGCCTACCTTTGCATGGGCCTTAAAAGAAGCCGAACCACCAACGTCAATTTGTTCAGCTTCAAATTCGTCCGCTACCTGTAAGGCTCCACCAACTTTAATCACAGCAATTTTTCCGCCGGCTATTTTAGCAACCCCACCAACCTTCAATTCCTTTATTTCTGCAGTATCAAGTAGCTTTGCAGTACCACCAACAATTAGAGTACCAATTGTTGCTCTGCCAAAAATTTTAGCAATTCCGCCGGCCTTTACAGTCTCAACTTTTGCTGCTCCTCCAACTCGAAGTTTATTCCCTACTTTTATTGTCTTTGCAGTAACATCTACCTCAATGTGAAGACTATTTCCAACGGAAATGTCAGGGCATGAAAAATTCCCGCCAATATCAAGACTATTTCCAACAATAGCAAAATGATGCAACTCCAAATTACCAAGAATTTCCCCACTGCCTTTCCGTGCTTCAAGGCTTTGGGCCTGAAGATTTCCCTTACAGAAAAAATGCCCTTTAACAACAATTGCACCCTCGACTTTAATGGTACTCTCTTCAGCGATAAGTTCGGCATTGTCATTTATTAACAGATTTCCATTAACTTTACTAAGGGTTACCTGTTGTCCTTTTTTTACTACCAGTTCGTACATTAGGAAGCCTTCTAAGGATTTTTTCATTGTCGTTTTTTAAAGTCTATTCACAAAATGTATCCAACAATTCGTATGTTTATTTTTATGTCTATTCCTTCTTAATTAAGAAAAAGCATCGAATGATCGACATACTCTTATCTTCTGTATGTTTTTGAAAGCTTTTTCTCTTTTCTGGATATTAGATCTGTTTTAGAATTTAAGGTGGTGATGGCAATTCGCTGACTTGAATCGGTTTCGTTTTTATTTTTGCTTTCGGTTCGGCGTTTAATTCTTTAACATAAAACACTTTCCCTTTAAGCTTAGCATAATTTTCGAGGGTGATTTTTTCTGCATAGACGTTTCTTGCAACGCTCTCTTCGTACAATGTCAATTCTTTTGCATATATGTTGCTTGCTCGAGCTTTTTCTTTTAGTAGCACTTCATCTGCAATAATGATTCCTTTAACGACTCCCTTTTTGGCAACAGCAAATGAGTTGGCAATAATTTTTTTCGCGACAATTTTTTTGCCTGCAGAGATAACTGTGCACGTTAATTGTCTCAGCTTGCATTTGTGTCCTGCGGAAAGACGATCCTCAATTGCCAAGTTCTCCAAAGCACTTATTTTAAAACCTGCATTTATTGCCTGTCCTGAGCTTTCTTTTAAGAGGGTAATTTGAAAGCCAGCATTCATTTTCTGAAAAGTGACTGGTTGGAAAGCTTTGATCCGAAAGCCTGCATTTGCTTTTTCGATTGATATTTTATTCAGGAATTTTATTTGGAACCCAGCATTTGCTGTCGCAATTTCAGCCGGCCCTTTTATTGTGATAGAAAAGCCTGCACTCGCACGCTCAATTTTTCCTTTTTCAAAGAAAATACTGAAACCTGCCCTGACATTTTCAACAAAAGTGTTTCCTAAAAGGCTAACTTTCCTACCTGCATTTACTGCTTGTAGATGATTTTCGCCAATTAATCGGACAAGGCCACCTGCTCGTAGCTGTTCTACGTTGTTTGTTCCCTTAATAATAATTCGTGAACCAGCAGTAATTTTATCAACTTTAGCTCCTTTAAAAACTATAACTGCTTTCCCTGCCGAAACTTCTTCTGCGGTAATTTTACCATTTACAACAAGCTTCTTTCCAATAGTAACCTCTCTTTGACATGTTAGATCGCCGAACACAAACACCGAACCTGACTTGGTTTCTAATGAGCGTGCTTCAAGATTACCTTTACATTTGAATCCCCCATTGTTCTTAATTCGACCATGGACTATAATTGTCCCTTTCTCAGCTATTAGAAAAGCTCCCTTGCCAATTTTCAGGTCGCCATCTACTTCTGTTAATTTGACCTTCTTTCTTTTTAGTATTTCTATTCGTTGATGAATAACCATTTTCATTCACAAATTATGAGTCATAATTAGTCACTAATAGTTACCATATAAAAAGAAAATTCACTTTTTGGGGACTCAAAAAGAGACTTCTTCTTGTGAGGTCACATAATGTGACTTGCATGTATAAAAAAATCATTTATTTGGTATGCTATTTGGAGCCAAATTTGAAATTAACAATATCTAAAAGCATCTTCGGTTTATCTGAGAATATACTATCAACAGCCCAATCAAGCAGCCTGAACATGTCTCCGTGCTCATTTACTCTCCAAATATGTACAGCAATTTCAACTAAATGGCATAGTTTGAAAAATTCAGGACCATAAAAAATTCTCATGCCAAAGATTTTTTCTGGAATTTGCAACGCAAAGTAAGGCAATGGCTCTCCCACAACTTCTTCTTGCTCCAAAACAAGGTCATCAGAGAACGTGAAAGGCTTATTCTTCTTGAACCACCTGTAAACACCTCTTTTGAATTTCCAGACCTCTTGAGGGCTTGCACTAGTCGGAGCACCTGACTGGAGTCGAAAGCCTTTAAGTTGTTTGTGATGGAAAGAACCAATCATTACTCGATCTTCGGCATTTAACTCTTTGATTTTTCGAGCCAAGACTGCCGGAGCACGCGAAAGAGTGTCTTTTATGTCCATATTAAATTTCATATCTGGGAAGCGGGTCAGGACTTCTTCAAGCGTTTGGATTTGTAATCCCTTTCCTCGAAAAGGATAACTTCCCTCCAATTCCCCAACACCTTTGAAACGATAGCCCATATCTAATTTTTTGAGTTCTCTAAGCGTTAGAGATTTCACTGTACCCTTCCCATTTGTCGTCCGGTCTACGCGAGCATCATGAAAAAAGACAATTTCATCATCACGTGTGATTCTCAAATCTGTTTCTATAACATCCACTTTCAACTTGTAAGCGTCTTCATATGCCCGTAGACTGTTTTCAGGGGTATTTGCACTGTCCCCCCGATGTGCCATTACAAGAGGTCTCTTCCCTTTTAGAAAGGGGACGGGGCTTTTTCGCCACATAATAAACTGCCTTCGTATTTAGGTAATTATGTTTTTTCATTAAATAAAAATTTCCGTTTAGAATTGGTTTGAAAACTCTCCTGAAATGGAAAATAAAAACGCTTTTTTATATGGGAAAAGATAAGCACTCTCATAGGAATCTTT
>Ga0164310_10000362_pt1 | contig 23651 bp, 24 predicted proteins | sample GuaBasSedimGuay1_FD_121795 | JGI IMG/M metagenome (GOLD analysis project Ga0164310, IMG submission 121795) | Subseafloor sediment microbial communities from Guaymas Basin, Gulf of California, Mexico - Guay1, Core 4569-9, 0-3 cm | ecosystem: Environmental > Aquatic > Marine > Hydrothermal vents... | reverse complement strand
TGGTCACCGTACCACTTTTGGGATTAGGCATTAATCCCTTAGGTCCAAGGATTCGCCCCAACTTTCCGACTTCACTCATTACATCAGGGGTTGCAATTATAACATCCACATCACTCCACCCTGCTTTAATCTTCTCAATGTACTCTTCAAAGCCCACATAGTCGGCACCAGCAGCTTCTGCTTCAGCTGCTTTGGAACCTTTAGTCAACACTAATACCCGAACTCTCTTACCAATGCCATGGGGTAATGTTACCGTACCCCGCACCATCTGATCAGCCTTACGGGGATCTACACCTAACCGCACTGCCAACTCGATCGATTCATCAAATTTGGCATTAGCTATCTGTTTTGCCAATCGGATAGCTTCTTCTAACGAATACTCCTTAGTTCTGTCTATCTTTTCTGCTAAAGCTCTGTAACGTTTACTCCGTTTCATAACTCTATCCTCGTAATCTAACCACCTGACCAATTCATCTGTTGATCGTACTCAGAAATAAACTACTGTGTTTTACCCTTCTACTACAATACCCATACTTCGGGCAGTACCTTCAACAATCTTTACGGCTGCTTCCAGGGTTGTGGCATTTAGATCAGGCATTTTTATTTTGGCAATCTCTTCGATCTGAGCCCTGGTAAGTTTAGCTACTTTATTTTTATTGGGTTCGCTAGAACCTTTCTCGATACCTGCCGCCTTCATCAATAATACAGATACTAACGGCGTTTTGGTAACAAAAGTAAACGATCGGTCCGCGTAGACAGTAATTACCACAGGAATAATTAAACCTTGTTTATCCTGTGTCTTAGCATTAAACGCTTTACAAAATTCCATAATATTCAGACCATGCTGACCTAATGCTGGCCCAACCGGTGGTGAAGGTGTGGCATTTCCACCTGGTATTTGTAATTTGATAGTCGCAATAACCTTTTTCGCCATACTTGTACCCTTCAAGATTTACAATAAGTACCCAAACTATTTTTCCAGCTCAACCTGCAGAAAATCCAATTCTAATGGAGTGGCTCGTCCAAAAATGCTTACCATTACCTTGAGTTTGTTTTTCTCCTCATTAACCTCTTCAACAAAACCAGTAAAATCAGTAAAGGGGCCATCGATTACTCGAATTGGATCACCCACTTTAAATGGTACCGCTAACGATTTACGTTCTTTGCTTGCTTCAACACGCCCTAAAATGCGTTTGACCTCCTCATCTCGAAGCGGTTGAGGATTATCTTTAGAACCAAGAAACCCGCTGACACCTGGAATATTGCGAATTAACCGTTGGAGCTCCTTGGTCATATTCATTTCAACCAAAATGTAACCTGGGAAAAAAACTCTACTTTTTACTCGTCTTTTCCCCTCCTTCATTTCAATCACTTCTTCAGAGGGAACCAACACCTGACCAAAATCATTCGCAAATTCACTATTTTTTATCTCGCTCTCAAGATATGTTTTAACTTTATTCTCATGGCCAGAAAGGACATGCACAACATACCATTTTTTTTCTACGTCGTTTTTCTGCGTCATAGCAACTCAATAAAGAAGATTAAACAGATGTTTGAATATATTATCCACGAAAAAGATAAAAACTGCAAAGGCTAAGGTTACCATAATTACCACCGCAGTTGAACTACGCAACTCTTCACGTGAGGGCCAATTGACGCGCGACATTTCTACTCGAACTTCTTTTAAAAAATTTTTTGCTTTCTGAAACATAATTCATCGCTCTTGAATATGAAAAGTCAAAAAAAATGGCAGGCCTGGGAAAGCCCATCCCACCACCCTCATTTGCTTGCCCGCTAATAAAAATCCGCAGGTGAGGCAGGACTTGAACCCGCAACCGCCGGATTTGGAGTCCGGTGCTCTACCCAATTGAGCTACTCACCTGTTTCAACCCTCTCTGAAGCAGGCAATCCTTCCAGATTTTATTATCTAAATACAGGCCTGCCCTCTTATCGCGTTTCTTTGTGAATTGTGTGCTTGTTACAGCGCCTGCAATATTTCTTGTATTCTACACGACCCGAATGCTTCCTTTTATTCTTAGTCATTGTGTAGTTGCGTGCTTTACACTCGCTACATTCAAGAGTAATAATGTCTCTCATCGTTTCCTATCAACCTATTTGCTGATGTTCTATTAGTTGCGCGCCAGGCCCTCAACTACTGCTGAGCCCACGACCGGGATCGAACCGGTGACCTCATCCTTACCAAGGATGTGCTCTACCTGCTGAGCTACATGGGCACCCTTCAATTCCTAAAAGCATTACAGAACATTCGAATTTTAAAAATCCTGGAGCGGGAGACGGGACTCGAACCCGCGACCAACAGCTTGGAAGGCTGTGACTCTACCAACTGAGTTACTCCCGCAGTCCCTAAATTGTGGAGAGGGGAGGATTCGAACCTCCGAAGGCTACGCCGGCAGATTTACAGTCTGCTCCCTTTGACCGCTCGGGAACCTCTCCAATCTTTTCTTTAATTTCCAAAACAGACTAAAGTTCCCACTCTACCAATAGGAATAAATGGAGCTGGCGAAGGGAGTTGAACCCCCAACCTGCTGATTACAAATCAGCTGCTCTACCATTGAGCTACGCCAGCCTCTTGCAACCTGCCTAAATCACTGGCATAGAAACGCAAACTAATAATATAATATTTTTTTTCTCAATGTCAATACCTAATTTTTAAATTTTGAACTTTTTCTCCCAATTAAACCTTGTACCACACACTCCCTTCTCTACGATCCTCAATAATGTACCCTAATTCCTTCAATTTATTCCGAATTCTATCAGCTAAACTCCACTCTTTCTTTTTGCGTAGTTCCTCACGTACCTGCACCAATAACGCTACCAAAGCATCCTCGTCCCCTTCTCCTTTCTTTAGCCCATCCTTACCCGGAAGAATACCAAGAAATTGATCATATTCCAACAGCATCCTCCGAAAATCAGCAAGAGCAAATTGATCAACTTTAGAGAGCTCACCTTTTTCCATGATTCGATTCGCTTCCTTGGCCATTTCAAAGATCTTGCCAATAGCAGCCGCTGAATTGAAATCATCTTCCATAGCTTTAATAAATTCTCGTTTGCTGTACTGCACAAGACGCGAAAATTCGCTACCTTGTTGAATCTGATCATGTGCAACATCTGTCCCCTGGGGTGAATCTTTAAGGTAATACTCAATATTTTGCAGCGTGTTTTGCAAACGATCAAGCGCATTAGCTGTCTGTCGTAAGATTTCTTCGGTGTAATTGATTGGACTACGATAATGTTTTTGCAAAAAGAATAATCGGATAACTTCGGGACGGTGACGTTTTACTACCTCACGGGCAATCAAAAAGTTCCCCAACGATTTTGACATCTTCTCGCCCTGAATATTCAAAAACCCGTTGTGCATCCAGTAACGGGCAAATTTTTTTGAGGTGGCAGCGCAACTTTGAGCAATTTCATTCTCATGGTGCGGGAAAATCAAATCCTCTCCACCGGCATGGATATCGAAAGTCTCTCCCAAGTATTTCATAGACATGGCTGAGCATTCAATATGCCAACCTGGGCGTCCTTTTCCCCAAGGACTTTCCCAGCAGGGTTCGCCAGCTTTGGCCGCTTTCCACAAGGCGAAATCCAAAGGATTGCGTTTGCGTTCATCTACTTCAACCCTTGCCCCTGCTTTTAATTCCTCAAGATTCTTACCCGAAAGTCGACCATACTTTCTGAATTTTTCTACCTGAAAGTAAACATCACCACCAATTTTATAGGCATATCCTTTTTCCAGTAGTTTTTGAATCAATTTAATCATCTCGGGAATGTGCTCGGTAGCCTTGGGATGCACATCAGCACGGTGAATGCCTAATTTCTCCATATCCTCGAAAAAAGCCTGCGTGTATCGAGCAGCAATTTCCGCTACAGACACCCCCTCCTTTTGAGCCCGATTGATAATTTTGTCATCTACATCAGTCACATTCATCACATACTTCACCTGAAAGCCGCGATAGATCAGAAATCGTCGATAAACGTCAAAGACAATGAACGGACGAGCATTACCAAGGTGAAAATAATCATAAACCGTAGGACCACATAAGTAAAATCCCACTCTGCCCGGTTCTAATGGAATAAAATCTTCTTTCTGGCTGGTAAGAGTATTGTAGATTTTAATGCCCATAGATTCTCCTGTTCAAGTTTCAGACAGCGCCTTTTGAACAAACTTGCAACATTTATCGTATCCTAAAAGCTCGGCAACCACAGGCAACTCTGGACCATGGGGCCGCCCCGTTAATGCTACCCTAATAGGCATCCACAACTCTTTGCCCCTAATTCCGGTGGATTTCTGAACGCTTTTCATAATCTCTCGAAACTTCTCCGGGGTGATTTTCTGCACCTGCTTAAGCTCCTGGAGAAATGCTTGAAAAACTTTTCGTGACGACTCCTTAGCAAGCCACTCCCTCGCCTCAGATGAATAGACCACAGAATCTTGAAAAAACATACTGGTCATTTCTGGTACTTGTTCCAGAAATTCCAACTTTTCTTGAACAACTGAAATTACTCTGGTGACAAAATCCAGATTACTGACATCGTAACCAGCTTTCTTTAAATGCGGCAACGCAAGCCGTACCAGACGATCCAAGTTAGTGTGACGAATGTACCATCCATTCATCCAATTAAGTTTTTCGGGATTGAATACTGCTGCCGATTTGGAAATACGTGAAAAATCGAATTCAGCGATTAAGCGTTCTACTGACAATAATTCATCGCCAGATTCTGATGACCAGCTCAACAGGCTCAGGAAATTGACCATTGCTTCGGGCAAATACCCCTTTTCACGATAGCTACGCACCGAAGTTGCGCCATGTCGCTTTGACAAGCGGGTGTGATCAAACCCCAGAATCATGGGAATATGAGCAAACTGGGGCAGGGAAAATCCCAAAGCTTTGTACAACAAAAGCTGCTTGGGAGTATTGGAAATGTGGTCTTCGCCCCGAATAACGTGAGTAATGCGCATCAAGGCATCATCAATCACCACAGCATAATTATAGGTAGCTACACCATCGGAACGCAATAATACAAAATCGCTAATGTTCTCGCCAGAAAAAACTACCTCTCCCCAGACGATATCGTCAAAACGAATCTCTTCTTTCGGAACTCGAAACCGTACTACTGGCTTAATACCACTTGCCTCTTTTTGTCGTTTCTCTGCTTCAGTAAGTAGGTAGCAATTACAATGGGCTTTTTCGACGTCTTGTTTTTCATCCTTCCTCGTTTTGGGTTTGCAATAACAAAGATAGGCTTTGCCCTCAGCCAATAATCTCTGCGCATAATCTTGATAAATTGACAGTCGCTCCGACTGCCGATATGGCCCATACTCACCACCTTTATCTGGCCCCTCGTCCCAATCTAAACCCAACCACCGCAAATCTTCGTAAATAGCCTCCTCGAGCTGGCGGGAGGAGCGTTCTACATCAGTATCTTCGATGCGCAGTATGAACTTGCCATTAGTATGTCTGGCGAAAAGCCAATTTAAAATAGCAGTACGAGCATTCCCCACATGGAGGTAGCCAGTGGGACTGGGGGCAAAGCGAACCCGCGTTTCCATGAACTATTCTCGTTTCCTACTTCTGTGATCAAATCTTCTACTATTAAACAGTTAGGATTTTTGTTTGTTGCTTAGTTCTAACAACCGTACATCTTCTAAATCAATCTTATAACCAGCCGCACGTTTTGAGGCAATCAAATCATTCCGTGCGGCAACATAGAACTTCTGGTTTCGGTATTCCATCACTTCCCGATTTCGCCAAGCATCCTCAAAGTGTAAACCTGGTGTGACAGTTTGTACATCAATACGAACTCGATCACTGAAAACAGTGATTTCGTTGGCAAGTAATTCATCGGCTGAAATGAGCGAAGCAGTATCCAGTTTCGCCTCTAAAAGCACATCAAGAATCGCTGTGCATTATCAGGTTTAGCCTCGATCAGAATATCCAGGTCAAATGTAGCCCGTGGTACGCCGTGCAACACAGCAGCGATACCACCAATAACAACATACTTAACTTCGTGCTTTTGAAAGGACGCAAATACGTCCCGAAGTTGATTGAGCATGCTTTTGTTCCACAATTTTGGGATTGTTTGTGAGTATCAAATCAGCGAAAGAACACAGTAGCTCCATTCGCTCTGAGAGCGATAGTGACTGAAACCAACGTGCTTTGGCTTCGGGTGTTTCCTCTTCTCGATCATGAGAAACGACCTTGTCCATCATTATCCCAACCTCCAGATACGCCATCGTCTCACTATACCCTGATTCTCTTGCTACCCGTCAGACCATTTACTCAAAACCCCTTGATAGAACAGCATTTCCTTTAAACTGATACGGTTAGATTTAGTTCCGGGGTTATTCAAAATAGTTGAAAGATTTGATATTTCAGAAGCTACAACAATAGAGCCACAGCGTAGGCAGCAATCCCTTCCCCCTTTCCAATAAATCCCAAACTTTCGTTAGTGGTAGCCTTGATAGAAACCTTGGTAACTGGCACACTCAAAGCATGGGCAATATTCTCTTGCATTTGAGGAACAAAAAATTTTACCTTCGGTCTGTCCATAACAATTACCGAATCCACATATTCAATTCTAAGATTCTGCTCAGTCAACAGACTTTGTATCTGGGATAAGATTTTCAAGCTGCAGATATTTTTCCATTTTTGTTCGGTATCGGGGAAATGGGTGCCAAGATCACCTAAGCCGGCAGCACCAAGCAAAGCATCACCAATAGCATGACTAAGCACATCAGCATCCGAATGACCAAATAGCCCCTTATCGAACGGAATTTCTATTCCGCCCAGGATTAACTTACGGTCTTCAACCAACCGATGCACATCGTAGCCAATACCTACTCGCATCTCAACTCCGCCTTAATAGACACTCTGCTATTATTAAATCATCTGGAGTGGTAATCTTTAAATTGTACCGATCTCCTTGTAGAATTTTTACTTCATGCCCCAATCGTTCTACCAGCATCGCATCATCTGTTCCGTAAAATTCTTCTTCCATGGCCTGACGATAGGCTTGTAAGATCAACTGGTAATTAAAAGTTTGTGGTGTTTGTATTTCCCATAGCTGCCGACGGTCTAAAGTTTCTACTACCAGGGTATTTTGAACTTTTTTAATTGTGGCTGTTACAGGTACGGCTACCACCACTGCCCCAAAAGCCTGGCATTGTCGGATCGACTGCTCGATAAGTTCTGGTCGGATTAAGGGGCGAACAGCATCGTGAATCACCACAATCTCGGAGCTACTGTCAACTGCTTGTAATCCGGCATAAACAGAATCCTGGCGTTGTTCTCCACCTGCAACCATGCACTGGATTTTATGGATATTGTACTTCTCTAACAATTCTTGAAGAGGGTGGTAAGCACCGTTTCGGGGCAAAACCAGAATTACCGCATCGATTAAGGGACAGGCTTCAAATTTTTCTAAGGTATAAAAAAGAATCGGCTTATCACCGATTCTTAGAAATTGCTTATGAACATTAGTGCCCATCCTTTTCCCTGTTCCAGCAGCCGGGATAATGGCAGTAACTTTCAATTTACCCTTTCCAACTTAAATCAAAGAATTAACATAGCATCGCCGTAACTGTAGAAGCGATATTTTTCGCGCACGGCTTTACGATAAGCTTTGAAAACAAAATCATGTCCAGCAAAAGCACATACCAACATTATCAACGTTGATCCAGGTAAATGGAAATTAGTAATTAGAGAGTCCGTTACTTTAAATTCATATGGTGGATAAATAAACTTATCCGTCCATCCTGCAACGGGCTTGACAAAATGATCAGAGGTAACTGCAGTTTCTAAACCCCGCACTGTACTGGTACCCACCGCAATAATGCGGCCTCCTTGTCGCTTCGTTTTGTTAATTACCTGGACAGTTTCTTCGTACACCTCGAAATATTCAGAATCCATTTTGTGACGAGATAAATCTTCCACCTGCACCGGCCGGAAAGTACCCAAGCCCACATGCAACAGGATTGGAACAATTTTTACTCCCTTTTGTCTAATTTCATCCAAAAGCTGCTCAGTAAAATGCAGTCCTGCTGTGGGAGCAGCCACAGCGCCTCGAACTCGAGCAAATACAGTTTGATAACGTTCTTTATCCATCGGTTCCGCTTCACGCTTAATATATGGGGGTAGGGGGGACTTCCCCAATTTTTCTACCATTTCATAAAAATCGCCTTTGTAATTAAAACGCACTACCCGTCCACCCGAAAGTGTATTATCAATCACATCACAATAAAGCTCACCATTCACGGTTAATCGATTGCCTACCCGTACCTTACGTGCCGGCCTAACCAGCACTTCCCATAAACCGTCTTCCAATTCGCGCAACAAAAAAATCTCAACTTTAGCATCCGTTTTTTCTTTAGTACCAATCAGTCGAGCAGGAAAAACTTTGGTTTCGTTAACTACCAGACAATCACCCTCATTTAAGTATTCCACAATCTCGTAGAAGTGCCGGTGTTCAATCTTCTGGGAATCACGATGCAGCACCATTAATCGTGACTTATCTCTTTTTTCAGCAGGATATTGTGCAATCAGACTTTCGGGAACTGAATATTTGAAATCAGATAATTTCATTTTGTTACTCCATTAAGTTTTATTTCAAATACTAACCATTAGAAGAGACGTTGTTGTAATCCTATTTCCTTACGTTTATAACCAAAATGTTTATAGGCCAAATCGGTAGCTTCTCGTCCTCTTGTAGTTCGTTTTAAGAAACCCTGCTGGATAAGGTAAGGTTCGTAAATCTCTTCGATGGTATCACTTTCTTCTCCTACCGCCACCGCTAATGATTGGATACCAACCGGGCCGCCATTAAACTTCTCGATAACCGTACAAAGGATGCGCTTGTCCATCTCGTCCAGACCACATTCATCTACATCTAATCTTTTCAAAGCGTGTTTAGTAATTTCATGGGTAACTACGCCGTTGCCTTGAATTTGAGCAAAGTCGCGGACACGGCGCAATAAACGATTTGCGATTCGAGGGGTGCCACGTGCTCTTCTGGCAATTTCATGAGCTGCTTCTAATTCAACCTCTATCTTAAGAATCTTAGCCGAGCGTTTCACAATCAAAAACAAATCCTCTGGTGGATAGTAATCCAATCGATTAACCACACCGAATCGAGCGCGCAATGGCGAAGTTAATAGTCCTGCTCTGGTCGTCGCTCCTATTAAGGTAAAATTGGGAAGATTCAACTGAATGCTGCGTGCATTTGCACCTTTGTCGATGACAATATCAAGACGAAAATCTTCCATAGCAGGGTAGAGGTATTCTTCTACCGCGGTATTCAATCGATGAATTTCATCAATGAATAAAACATCACCGTTTTCAAGGTTAGTCAAAATCCCCGCTAGGTCGCCGGGGCGTTCCAGAATCGGTCCCGAGGTTACCTTAATATTGGTTCCTAACTCATTAGCAATAATATTAGCCAGGGTGGTTTTACCCAACCCAGGCGGACCATAAAATAACACATGGTCCAATGCCTCTCCTCTTGCTTTAGCAGCCTGGATAAAAACTCGCAAGTTCTCTTTAAGCTTAGTTTGGCCCACAAAATCCTCAAATTCAGTAGGCCGTAAAGTGCGATCAAGTTCCCACTCCCCTTCCAAACGTTCGGGAGTAGTAGGCGTTTGACGTCGTTGAAAATCCACAGAAAACCCTTTGCAATAAATTCAAACCTACTCAATAACTGCTAAAGCTTTTTTAATTAATTCTTCAACAGTGGTGATATTCTTCTGCCCTCTGAGTACCTTATCAATAGCTTGTTGAGCTGCAGAACGCTTGTACCCTAATGAAACCAGTGCCAACACTGCTTCTTCAATAAAATCGATCTTGATTCCATATTTTTCAGCTGCTGTTTTGGTGATGCCGGTATTCATTTTCTCTTTAAGATCCATCACCAGACGCTGTGCCATTTTACGGCCTACACCAGGAATAGCTGTTAAGACGTCGAAATTTTCTTGAAGAATAGCTTGTTGAAAATCTGCTACAGAAATACCAGAGAGAATCCCCTGAGCAACTCGAGGTCCCACTCCAGAAACCCCAATCAGCTTAAGGAACAATTCGCGTTCTTCTGCTTCAACAAATCCAAAAAGTTTAAGTGTATCATCGCGCACATGGAGATAAGTTAACACATCGGCAAATTCCCCTATCTCTGGCAAATTCTGGTAAGTGGTAATCGAGACGTGTACCTCAAAGCCCACGCCGTTGACATCTAATAGTAGTCTGGTAGGGTTCTTTTCAATAATCTTGCCATGCAAAAAACCAATCATTTTACCTCGTCTGGACGCGTCCTAAATTAAATTATTGACTCATCCGTTGTCTCATTCCAACGCGGTGACAATGGCAAACTGCTACCGCCAATGCATCAGCAGCATCATACTCCATTTGCTCCTTGTGAATGCTTAACAAATCTCGAATCATGCGTCGCACTTGTTCTTTGGAAGCATTTCCATAACCCACAACTGCCAGCTTCACCTCTCTGGGAGAGTACTCCGCTGTCGAGATGTCCTTCAGGGCACTGGCTAAAATCACTACCCCTCTGGCTTGTCCCAGTTTCAACGCCATCTGGGCATTTCGTGCTTGGAAAATCTCTTCTACTGCTATTTCATCAGGGTGGAACCGATCAATTAGTAGCGACATGCGTTCAAAAATCGTTAGTAACCGGGATGGCAATGCCTGGGCGGTATTGGTTCGAATAACGCCAAAATCTACTGGTAGGATTTTGTTGCCCTCATACGTCACAATCCCATAACCGGTAGTTATGGTACTGGGGTCTATCCCCATTACAATCACCGCATCACCCCAATTTAACCCACTTCTTCCATTAGCTTCACATCGATGTCAAAGTTTGAATAAATGTTTTGCACATCCTCATGCTCTTCTAAGGCATCCATCAGTTTGAGCAACTGTTCAGCCTGTTTGCCTTCGATTTTCACAGTATTTTTGGGGTACATGGTAATTTGGGCAGACTCGATTTCAATACCAGCATCGGTGAGGGCTTGCTTGGTGCTGTCAAGATCTTCGGGCGCGGTCAGAACTTCGATCAGCTCTTCGTCACTTTTGATGTCCTCTGCCCCAGCATCTATGGCTGCTAACATTATTTCATCCTCGCTAGCAACGTCTGGTCGTATTTCAATGACACCCTTTTTCTCGAAAATCCACGCCACACTTCCAGAAGCTGCCAGATTTCCACCGTATTTGGAAAATATATGGCGCAAATCAGCTACTGTTCGATTTTTGTTGTCAGTAACAACCTCAACCATTAAAGCAGCACCACCAGGGCCATAACCTTCATAGATTACTTCTTCGTAATTCACACCTGGCAGTTCGCCAGTACCACGTTTAATTGCCCGTTCAATATTGGCAGCCGGCATATTGTTCGCTTTAGCCTCAGCGATAGCCTTGCGTAAGCGAGGGTTAGCATTTTCGTCGCCCCCACCCAGACGAGCAGCAACCGTAATCTCTTTAATCAACCGGGTAAAAACGCGCCCCCGCTGAGCATCTAGTTTCCCCTTCTTCCGCTTAATTGAACTCCATTTAGAATGACCAGACATAATACCTCCTCTAAAAACCTATCTATTAATTTAATAAATTTTTTGCCCTTTTACAAACAAAATTTTAGTTTTCCGCTGTCGGTAAGTTAAAAAACAGGAGACAATAAGGAGGTGAATGTCTATTGGCAAAATCGTGAGCAGCACAAGAATCAACTTCGAGAGATTCCTACCCGGGCAAAAGATCTGGGCTGTTCAAAAAGGGACTATAGCCCCTCCCCCTTGATGCTTTTTTCATCTTTATGTCCCCTTACCCACAACCAGCAATTATTCTCTTTTTTCTACCATGGTTCGGATAATCCAGGCGTCCAGAAATCCTAATCGCACCGCTTTTTTTTGTAGCTCTTCTGCCTCTCTGCGAGTAACACAATTTCCAACACGAATCTTATAATAAGGACTATCAAAGATCAGGTAGACATCTTCGGTAAATTTGAGCATGGCCTCCTTCTGAATTTCCATAGCTTTTCCTTGATCTTCCAGTGCTGCTATCTGAATACGATAACCAGGAACCTTAACCACAGTCTTCAACCCAGTAGTATCCTTCCCAGCTCGGGCAACACCGGTGTCAGCTCTGGCTTTCTGCAGCCCAGAAACTTCAGAAGGAGTAACCTCGATTACAAAATCATCATCAGTGAAAGTTAAAGGGTCTAAATCTTCGATGATGCCCTTAGATTTCTCACCAACCTTTTCTTTTCTTACCTTGGCTGGTTTTGTTGCAGCACAAGCAACAAGAAGAGCCAATATCAGCAAAATAGTTAAATTGCGCAAAATGTTCATGAATTTCCCTTTCGCTAGACTCGCTTTAGGGAGCAAGAGATTAAAATAACGTCAATTCAGGAAGACTTTAATTTCCTCACTTCTTCAGTTAATGCTGGGACTATTTCGAACAAGTCTCCCACAATTCCATAATCAGCCTTTTTGAAAATAGGAGCCTCCGGATCTTTATTGATTGCCACGATATATTTTGATGATGACATCCCGGCTAAATGTTGGATTGCCCCGGAAATGCCTACCGCAATATAAAGATTGGGAGAAACAGTTTTGCCTGTTTGTCCTACTTGATCGGAATGTGGGCGCCAACCAGCATCGACAGCCGCGCGTGAAGCGCCTACCGCTGCCCCCAATTCCTTGGCCAACTCTTCTAAAATAGCAAAATTGCCTGGTTCTCTCATCCCCCGTCCACCAGAAACAATAATATCTGCTTCTGTTAACTCAATTCTATCTCCACCCATAGGGCGAAATTCCTTCACTGAAGATTTCGATTTCCCTTCAGCGACGTTAACCTGTATCTTTTCCACAGCAGCTTCTTTTCCTTCTTGTTGCTTTTGAGCACTGAACACATTGGAACGTAAGGTTGCCATTTGCGGTTCGGAATTGAAAGCCACCCGAATGTAAGCTTTCCCGGCGTAAATCGGACGTTTGATTTCCAGCTTGCCATCAACGACAAACAATTCGGTACAATCGGAAGCCAAACCTACTCCCAGTTTAGCAGCCACCCGGGGTGCCAAATCGCTGCCTAATGAAGTGGCTGGAAATAAAACCACTCCAGGCTCTAATTCAGTAATAATGTCTATCAATGCTTGAGTGAATCCTTCTGGAGAATAGTAATGAAAATCAGTGTTTTCTGCAGCGATAACTTTATCAACCCCATAGGCACCAAGAGTAGTAGCACTGTCGGCAATAGCATCACCCACCACTGCCGCTACCAACTCACCACCAAGAGCATCTGCAACCTGACGCCCGGCAGTAGCTACCTCAAAAGCAGACTTGCGAAATTGACCATTATTCTGTTCAGCAAAAAACAAAACCGCTTTCGACATAGAAACCTCCTTTTGTATTCGTGGTACAAATCAGCTAAAATTTATATTACCTTTGCTTCTTCATGGAGCAGTTTCACCAGCTCCGGCACTGCTTCTTTACCACTTCCCACAATCTTTCCGCCTTTTCGCTCAGGTGGGTATTCCATTTTCAAAACACTTATCTTTGCTTCTTCCATAACCGGAGATTTTTCCTCGATGGGTTTTTTCTTGGCCATCATAATTCCTTTGAGTGAAGCATACCGAGGCTCATTCAATCCTTTCTGAGCTGTAACAATAGCCGGCAATGATGCCTCTATTACCTGGGTGCCACCTTCTACCTCGCGTTCAGCAATGATCTTACCATCTTCAAGTTCTAATTTCGTTACCACTGTGATACAGGGAATGTCTAGCAAAACTGAAAGCCGAGGGCCAATCTGGGCACTGTCATCGTCTATGGCCTGCTTACCTAAAAAAATCAGATCATATTTCATCTCTTTCAACGCATTAGCCAAGCCTGTGGCTACAGCGTGAGAATCCAGATAGGTATCATCCGTTTTGAGAAGTATCCCTTTGTCGGCTCCCATTGCCAATGCGCTACGAATGGCAGTAGTTGCTCGCTCTGGGCCCAAGCTAAGAATAGTAACCTCGCCCTCTCCCAGTTTTTCCTTAATGCGTAATGCTTCTTCAATCGCAAACTCGTCGTAGGGATTAATCACGTAGTTAACGTCTGTGGGATCGATGGTTTTACCATCTGCCCCAATTCTGACTTTGGTCTCCGTATCTGGTACCTGTTTCATGCAGACAACGATATTCACTTTGCCTCCTCCAATTTAGTTCAACTTTAATACACCGAAATCAATTGGTAATAATTTAGAAAATTATTACCAATAAGTCAAGTTTAAAGATTCTATCTGGGAAAAAGATGGAATTTCAGATCGAAGCCATTGACTACAAAGCTTTAATACGATAACCTTTGATCTGGGGATCGTTGTTGAAAATCCAGCCTACTACTTCACCAATATTAATTTCATCGGAGAGATAACTTCGGAGAGTGATGGCGGTAGAGCCTTCGTTCAGAAAGGCAGTGGTTGAACGTAGCATTTGGCGAAAACGATCTTGCCAAATGACAAAATTTTTTGGTCGCAAATCGACCCAACCTTTCTTGGCCCAGCGGTCAATTTGTTCGGGGGTACTCTGCACAACAAATTCGCCACGATACTCGGGAATATTAATAAACGGCCCCCGAATCAGCTGCTTTCCGTCTGGAGTCAGGATAGGAATGCCTACGGAAACGATGACATTGCGTATTTCGCTGCGCCGCACGTAGTTGTAAAGAGAGCGTGAAATTGCTTCTGGTTCGGCATCAAGAACATTTTGTAGCGTTTTATAACGAATTTTAAGTAAATGAGCTTCGTAAAGGAGCTTAGACAGCTCCGGTGGACCAAGTTGTCCCAATGCCACACTATGTGAGTTCGTTTTTTTCTCCAAGCGTTTCATTTCTTCAAGCACAGGACGACGCAAGTAGCCAGCACGATAGCTGGGGTCCATAATTGCTCCATCGATAGCAGCAATAACATCCTTACCAGTATTGCTACCCATAATTTCAAGAACCACATTCTGAGCAATTTCCTCAGGGGTAACAAACTCCATTTGATACAAGGAAGTAATTGCTTCAAACTCACCGAGAGTAAAAAATCCATTTTCGCCGGTATCTACCCCTACCATCATCAGTTCACCCTTTTGATTGTAACCGGTACGGAAAGAAATATCAACTGTGTTTCCAAGCGGTTCCATCTGGCTTTCATAAATCATCGCAGGCTTGCCGTCCCGACGAATTGCCCGATATTCTATTTTTCGATAACCAATCATTGCTCCGGGTTTGATCTCTTTAACGATTGGTCCTCCAGGGGTTCGTGCCATTAAGAAAAGTAATCCAGTATGAGCAAAAGCCACCGCTGTTTTGGTCATTAAGTTGGCACTTGGTTTATCTTCGCTATGGGTGTAGGGAATATTTAGCCCCATACCGCCGGTGCCGGTAGTGCCAATCTTGACGTAGATGCGTGTGCCAACCTCTACCATTGCTTCCCAAAGGAGTTGCACATGACGAATAAGCTGAGGAATAGATTGACTTACCAACAGGTGTTCCAGCTTTTTGATACTTACCTTCTCCAACGGCCGTGCTTGTTCCGACCGATCATCTGCCTGTATCTGATTGAGAATATTTTCTACCTCTAAGGAGGTAGTGTAAACATCCTGATAGCTGATGGCAGTAGCAGTATTAATAGAATCTACGATAACCTCTGGTTTGAAACTACGAATAATGTCCACCAATTGGGATTGTTGGTAGGTAGCGCTTTTATCACCAAAAACGTCTTGAAATAGAACTCTACTCTTACTGAGACTTTCTAAAATTTCCTTACGGGTCTTGTCAGCAAATTGCTTACGCACAAACACATTCCCCCAACAGCCTTCAAAACTGATATCAGGAAATTCTTTGTGAAAATCACGCAATGCTTCCCTTACTTCACGCTGGTAACGCGACGCTATTACAATCAACTCAGGTTTCAAGTCACGTGCGATTTGGCGTACCACCTGGGCACCTACCAGCCCGGCGCCCCCCAAAACCAATACACGTCCGACATGAATATTCATCATAATCTCCTACTTTAAGCTACATAGAAGAACCTAAACTCCTCAGAGAAAGTCAGGTTCTTCGTAGAAACTTCTACCTCTTTCTGCCATTTCCAACAATAGTGAGGCCGGTTCGTAGCGTTTACCATAATCTTGGTAAAAAGTCTGAAGGCGCTCGGCCACAGTGGCAAGACCAATAGTATCAGCATATTTTAGAAGACCTCCCCGGAAAGGCGGAAAGCCCATCCCCAAAATTACTCCTACATCTATATCAGTCGGGCGACGGGTAATTCCTTCTTCAATGCAACGGGCCGCTTCGTTAATCATAGCAAACACCATACGCTCTTGCATTTGCTGATGATTCAGCTTATCACCCTTATTAATCAGTTCTTTGAAATCAGCATATACCGAACGGTCTACACGTTTTTTCTTACCGTTGAACTTGTAAAACCCTTTATTGCCCTTTTTCCCTACTCGACCCGCATCGACCACCTTCTCCAAAATCTTTGAAGCTTGCATCCGCTCGCCAAAAGCGTCTTCCATAATATGAGCTACTTTGGCGGCTACATCGATACCAATTTCATCTAACAAATGAATTGGGCCCATGGGCATGCCAAAGTTCAGCATGGCTTTATCAATCGCCTCAATCCTCACTCCCTCTTCTAACAAAAAAGCCGCCTCGTTCAAATAGGGCAAAAGCAAACGGTTGACCACAAACCCTGGAGAGTCCTTTACCACAATGGGGCTCTTACCCAGTTTTTTTGCCAATGCTACAATAGTAGCAACAGTTTCGTTAGAAGTCTTTTCGCCGCGAATCACTTCAACTAAGGACATACGATGGGGCGGGTTAAAAAAATGCATTCCAATTACTCTCTCTGGACGCTTGCAAACTTTTGCCAACTCAGTGATGGAAAGAGCCGAAGTATTGGAGGCAAAAATGGCACGAGAGGGCAGTTTTTCCTCTACCTCCACTAATACTTTCTTTTTCACATCCATATCCTCTATTACAGCTTCGATCACGCCATCTACCTGTCCAAATCCAGAATAATCTAAAGTGGGACTAATAAGCCCCATTTTGATTTGCATTTCCAGCGGCCTTATACGTCGCTGCTTGACTTGTGTTTGAAAAACCTTTGCTGCAGCAGCCAGTCCTTTGCCAATTGCTTGGTGATCGACATCCTTCAAGCGTACCAGAATATCATTTTGAGCAAGAAGTTGAGCAATCCCTCCCCCCATCACTCCCGCACCGAGCACACCCAAACGTTTCAACTGCCGGGGCTTTACTGTAGAAACATCAACTCCTGGATCTTTACGAATCTCTTCGGTTAAATAGAAAACAGAAATCAAATTTTTACAAATCTCGGTGACCACCAATTCGCCCAGCAGCTTAGCTTCGATCATCAAACCCTTCTGCAATGAAGTTCGCAATCCTTGTTTCATGGCAATAATTGCCTTTAGTGGTGCTGGGTAATGCCCACCTGTGCGCTTAAGTACTCTTTTACGCGCCTGACTAAAAATCAAACAGCGGCCTAAAGTATTGCCTTCGAACAGAAAGTTCAACAAACCACTCTTTTTACGCCGCCGAATGTACTTCTTGCCCCCAGTCTGAAGAATCTCTGCAACAAATTCGTTTACTGCGGTAGAAAAATAGGAATCCGGATATTCTCTTGGGACAAATTTGTCTATTATTCCCATTTGATAGGCCTTCTGCACATCAAGATTGCGACCTGTAAGAATTAAATCTAACGCCTTCCGAAGGCCAACTAAACGCGGCAATCGCTGGGTTCCCCCGAATCCTGGCAAGATGCCTAATTTTATCTCTGGAAAGCCGATCCTGGTTTGGGGATCATCTTTGGCAATACGATAATGGCAGGCTAAAGCCAACTCCAGTCCGCCACCCAAACATGTACCATTGATGGCAGCTATTACTGGTATTTCCAAGCGATTGATTTTTTCTAAGATCAATTGCCCTCGACGTGCTTTCGTTTCCCCCGCCTCTGGATCAGAAATACGACGAATCTCTTCAATATCGGCACCCGCTACAAAAATTCCTGATTTCTTGCTGGTAATCACTACAGCTTTCACATCTTTCCACTTCCAAAGTTCATCAAGTCGCTTGTCCAATTCTTCCATTACTTCAGTGGAAAGTTTGTTCACCTCTTCACCTGGTAAGTCGAATTCCAACCAAGCTATCCCCTGCTTGTCAAGAGAAAGCTGAAATGCAGAACTCATTCCTTCACCTCGTTTTCTCACTGTCTCTCTAAAATCATTGCTGCACCTTGTCCCCCGCCAACACACATAGAAACCAATCCCAGCTGCAAATTGCGCCGTTGCATCTCCCGAAGTAGGGTAATAACCAAACGGGTTGCCGAAGCTCCCACAGGATGCCCTAAAGCAATAGCCCCACCGTTCACATTTAGCATTTCATCATCAATTTCTCCCACAACTTCATCTCTACCAAGATACTCCTGGGCAAATCTTTTGGAGTTCAACGCCTTTTCTACCGCTAACACCTGAGCAGCAAAAGCCTCATTGATTTCCCACAACTGAATATCCGTAAATTGCAGTTTAGCTTTTTCCAGAGCTTTGGGAATAGCCAGCGCCGGCCCCAAACCCATTCGGGTGGGCTTTAACGCAGCATAAGCATAGGTACGGATACTTCCCAGCGACTCGTAACCAAGAGCTCTGGCCTTTTCGGCAGACATAACTACCACAGCAGCCGCACCATCAGTAATTTGACTAGCGTTGCCAGCGGTAACAGTGCCGTGACAAGAGTCGAATACTGGTTTCAATTCTGCCAGTGCTTCCAGTGACTGTCCTTTGCGGATGCCATTATCGTCAAGAACTGCTTCGTAATCGGGTGGCACGTAAACCGGTACAATTTCTTCCCTCAACTTTCCAGCCTCGGCAGCAGCCGCGGCTCGTTGATGACTGGTAAAAGCAAATTTATCTTGCTGTTGCCTGGTAATCACCCACTCGCGAGCCAATACTTCAGCAGTTTCCCCCATATTTAAACCACAGTAGCCATCAGTCAATCCCTGTTGTAGCCCTATTACAGGTCTAAAAAAATGGCGAGGACGAGATTTTAAAAAAGCCTGTAGACGTTGCTTCAAACTTTTGGCCCGTGATAAAGCAGTAAAAATTTCAGCCGTTTCCTTTTGATAAATCAACGGGATGTTACTCATCGATTCCACCCCACCAGCAATTACAATTTCGGCTTCCCCACGTTGAATCATGTAGTAAGCATGTGCGATAGACTCCACCCCCGAAGCACAATTGCGAGAAATTGTGTAAGCTGGCACATGCGCTGGAAGTCCACCCATTAAAGCAATAACGCGAGCAATATTAGCCGCTTCCGCTGGGGTAACAATATTACCAAAAATGACTTCGTCAACCTGGGCAGGATCCAATTCTAATCGTTGCAAAAGTTCAGAAACAACAACCCGCCCTAACTCTTGCGCCGGAATGAAATTGAACAACGTCCAGGCTTTGATAAAAGGCGTGCGTAAACCTCCAACAATTACTACCTCTTTCATGTATCCTCTCCTCTGTGAGCACGTAACCGCAACTAAATTAGCAAAATGTTACCAGAATGTCAAGAAAATTCTGCCTGTGGCACTATTTCTCATCCATATCGAGTAGTTTCTTTGCCTACTTAGGAACAACATCTTGATTTTACTAACCAATAGAAACAATCCTGCTACGAAAATACTTGACATTCCTGTGAAGAATGATTATATTTTTATGAATTTAGCACAAATCCGAACTTCATTTCTAATCTGTTCACCAAACTTTTACATTTACTCGATGAACGATATCGAAACTACAAAATTCATTGATTACCGAACGGTAACTATTATTTTACTGGTAATCATATTATCTTTTCTGGTTGGTTTTTTAATCTTTGATGTGTTTACATCCGTATCTGTTGGCTACAAACTGTTTGTAGGAGCAGTACTTCTGCTTACTATTGCTATTTTAGCTAACCGCAAACTCAGCTCACGTATTTTGACAATTACTGATGAATTGACTGAATCCGGAGTGTTGCTGAAAACCAAGGCATACCGTCAGCAAATCGACTCCAAAACTCAGGAGTTAACATTACTCAATCGAGAACTGAAACGACACATTTATGAATTACATAATCTCTTCCAAATAAGTTTGGATCTTACTGCTATTCGGGAGTTAGAACAGTTAATAAACTCCTATCTCAATACCGTAATCGGACAGCTACGCATTAAAAATGCTGTTCTTTATTTAGTAGATACTCATAACAAACGCACTTTACATGTTAGCAAAGCAAAAGGATTGACTGAAGAAGAGGCTGAAAAACTAACTTTTGAGACCACCGATAATATTGTCGAAACAGTATTCCAGAAACGCCAACCAATAGTCATAGCTGATGAATTAACTTCTCTTAAGGAGATCGAGTATTTTCGACATTACGATTCGGAGGTGATCACTCCCTTAATCCATTCCCATAAGCTAATTGGCATGATGGTATCAGGATCAAAAATCAATGGCGAACCATATACTCAGACTGACCTTGAGATGCTAACTCTTATTTCCAACATTGTTGCTGTGGCCATAGCAAATGCTCAACTTTACCACCGTTTGAAGGAACAGTCCATTACCGACGAATTGACCGGGCTGTACAATTACCGTTATTTTCGGATTAGGCTGCGGGATGAAGTTTCTCGAGCACGCCGCAGTGCTCGCCCGGTATCTTTAGTAATCCTTGATGTGGATCATTTTAAGAACTACAACGATACTCTGGGGCATCCGGCCGGAGACCAGGTACTTAAGCAAATTGCCAAAATCCTTACGAATTCGGTCCGCGACACTGATGTAGTGGCACGCTATGGTGGCGAAGAGTTTTGCATTATTCTCCCGGAAGTAGATGAAAAAGGTACCAAAATATTCTGCGAGCGTCTGCGCCAAAACGTGGAAGAATACCCTTTCTTCAAAGAAGAAATACAGCCAAATAACTGCTTAACTATAAGTCTGGGAGCTGCTACCTATCCTAATGACGCTAAAATCACCAAAGAGCTTCTGATAAAAGCCGACGCAGCATTGTACTATGCTAAAAATCTGGGACGGAATCGAGTGTGCCTTTACACTGAACGAAACATGATCTCTCCGAAGCTTATTCAAAGTCAAATGATTCGTTGAACTCAAACATCATTTCATAAAAGGAAAACCATGAAAAAGCGTTCTAAAATAATTGTTGCCTGCGCGTTGATATTTGTTTTTTTCTGGGCAGAGGGGTCCAGTAATTACGGGATTTCCCAGACAAAAAATCTTTACCAGAAAATTCAAGTTTTCAACGCGGTACTTAACACAATCGAAAGCGTTTACGTTGAAGAGGTTAATCCTACCAGCCTTATCGATGATGCCATCCGGGGGATGATCAAAAACTTAGACCCTCACACTACTTATCTGACCGCAGAAGAATTCAAAAATTGGAGCAAAACCTATCAGGGCTACTCCGGTATCGGTATCAGTTTTGACATCATCAAGAATAAAATCACCATCATGTCTGTGATGGAAGGCGGTCCGTCTCATAAACTGGGTCTGTTACCGGGCGATCGAATCATAGAGATAAACGGCGAATCGGCTATCGGCATCAAACGCAATGATGTGCCCAAAAAACTAATGGGACCACCTGGTACCACTGTACGGGTTACTGTAGAACGTCAAGGATGGGACAAACCCAAGGAGTTTACAATTGTCCGCCAAAAAATCGAAGTTGAAAGTATTCCACAAGCGACTTTTCTCCGTCCCGGGTTAGGCTATATTCGCATTGCTCGATTCTCCAGAACTACAGGTCAAGAACTGGAAACAGCACTAACAAATCTGGAAGCTCAAGGTTTGGAAAAACTTATTCTTGATCTGCGAGGTAACAGCGGTGGTTATTTGCAGATGGCGGTAGAGGTGGCCAACAAATTCATTCCCGGGGGCAAAATGATTGTCTACACCAAGGGACGTATCCCTGCAGCCTATCGAGAGTATTTTGCCTCTCCTCAAGGAGTGCATCCGATGTTTCCTCTTATTGTACTTGTAGATCATACAAGTGCTTCTGCTTCGGAAATTGTCGCCGGTGCTATCCAGGATTGGGATCGCGGCCTTATTGTGGGACAAACAACATTTGGTAAAGGTCTGGTACAAACCCAATATCCTTTTTCCGATGGCTCGGTTCTGCTAATCACTACTGCTAAGTATTACACTCCTTCGGGGCGTCTTATTCAACGGGATTTTAGCCATAAGTCCTGGGAGGATTATTACCGCGAAGCTTACAACGACAGTCTAAGACAACAACAATTAGCCAAGTTACCAAAATTCAAAACATTTGCCGGCCGTACCGTGTACGGAGGTGGTGGCATTGCACCCGACATCTGGCTAACTAGCAACGAAAAACCTCCTTCAAAATTTACTATTGATTTAATCTATGATGAACAGCGCTTTTTCTACACTTTCGCTGAAGAATTTCTCAAAAACAATCCCCAAATTAGACAAATGGATGTAATAGATTTTGCTCAAAATTACCAACTTCCCCCAGAAACGCTTGACAATTTTGCTGAATATGTAATGAAGATTAAACCCGAAATCAGTAAAGAAAAATTCCAACAGAACGCTAAAGATATTCGCTTTCTTCTTAAACGACAAATCGCTTACATCGTCTGGGGAAAGGATGGTCAATTTCAAGTAAATTTAACTCGTGACTCCGTACTCCAAAAAGCCATGGACTATTTCCCTGAAGCAGCTAAATTGCTAACCATATCTACTCTGAATAAAAGAAAATAACGTTAATCTACCTCTTCGTCCTGGTACCGCCGCCACAATTCCCGTAGAACATCCGCTAATGAAATACCCTGATCCGCCAAAAGTAACAACCAAAGATACAATAGGTCAACAGACTTGTGCACAATTTTTTGCGATTGAGCTTGCGTTAAACTCAAAGCAAGGGTGACCGCTTCGGTTCCCAACCTTTTGGCTATTTCTTCCTTTCCCAACCCGAAAAGCTGCGACCTGGAGGAACCAGCCACAGGATTTGCCCGTCGTCTCTGAATTAGACTATACACCTGACTTAAAACATCATCCTGTTTCGCTTGAAATTCCTCAGTAACCCTCGATTCAACCTCAGATTCATCAGCAGAAATGGTGTTCTGTTCATCAGGCTCTGGTGCCGTTCTCAAATTGGAATCACTCTCCTCTCTCTCTGCCATTTCTTTATTTAGTTCATCAGCAATCTCTTCTCCTTGCCAGTAGGTTTCATAAAAGCAGGTATTATTGCCAGTATGACAAGCAGGTCCATGGGGAATAACTAAAACCAACAAAGCATTTTTGTTGTGATGGAGACGTATAGATTTAACTGTCATTGTGTTGCCGCTATGTTGCCCTTTTTTCCAAACTTTCTTGAGACTACGGTTGTACAGCCATAGGTCCCCGCTATCCATTGTTTTTTTAAGAGCTTTCTTATCCATGCGCACTATCATTAACACTTCTTGCGACACAGCATCCTGAACAATAGCTGGTACCAATCCTTTTTTGTCAAATCTTATTCTTCCTTTGATCCGTCCAAACATGGTTAACCTCTTATTTTTTCGATGAGTAACTCAATCATTTCGAAAAATAATATCATTACC
>Ga0164310_10000361_pt1 | contig 23653 bp, 26 predicted proteins | sample GuaBasSedimGuay1_FD_121795 | JGI IMG/M metagenome (GOLD analysis project Ga0164310, IMG submission 121795) | Subseafloor sediment microbial communities from Guaymas Basin, Gulf of California, Mexico - Guay1, Core 4569-9, 0-3 cm | ecosystem: Environmental > Aquatic > Marine > Hydrothermal vents... | reverse complement strand
GTGTTATTTCTACGGCTACAAGTGCGATTACAATGAATATCGCTATTAGCAGTAGTTTAATCTTGGTTTCTTTCTTCATTTTAGAAGATTATTGAACTTAACTTGTCGTGCAGAGCCTCTTTTAATAATTCATGACCTTTAGCACTTAAAATTCTTCCGTCTTGACTAAAATAATTCTCATAATTTCGATTGTTTAGATGGGCGTACATATCGAGGGTTATTATTCCCTCTTGTTCTGTGAATGCAAGTAAACTTTTCTGCGGAGCTACGCCGTAATCTAAATCGTAGCTCATCTGAATCTTATAAGGTATTATGGCTAGAATGAATGGAATCTTTTCTTCCTTAAGCTCATTATTAAGCAAGGTCAGCTCTGTGGACAATCGCCTGAATTCTTCTTCGTCTTGCCAGTAATCGTCATAGACTTGTTTTAGATAGCCCTCATTTGTATAGCCTGAATCCCAATTGTATGCAATGGAATAGACATAAATGCATGTGTGGCAAATATTCTTTACAAGTTTTTCAATGGGTTTGTCTCTTGGCAAAAGATCTCCGTATTCCTCTACGTTTGCTCTTAACTGAGATGTGTCCGCCTCTAAGATATCGCTCATAGCTAGAACCATTAAAACATAGTCTGGATCGTATTTGTGACCCTCTGATTTGTAAAAGTTTATTTCTGATATCGGCTGATACGCGGGGGCTGCAGTGTTGATTATCTCAACATTCTTGCCTCGATCCTTAAACTCCTTTTCTAAGAGATACATTGAAGTTTCTTCGTAGTCAATTCCTGAGCCAAAAATTACCGTATCGCCTAGAGCTACGATTCTTATTGTTCCCGCAAGTTTTTGGTAATCATGGTTGTCATCCCTCAAACCCCTGTTGTTTATTTTGACTGGAATGGTATATCCTTTCTCGCTCAGGAGATATCCTTCATGCCCTGGATTTAGGGCGTAGCCAGCTGTTTCATGAGATTTAATAAGGCCTTCTGTGTAAGTCATTTTTGGTTCATCCCAAGAAAGACGCACAGTTATTTCGACAAGCAGAACTAACGCGATTAAGATTAAAATTAGATATTTTAGGTCCTTTTTCCAGTGCTTAGTCTTTTGCATACTTTTCACTATCCCACATGTGCTGAGGATTATCTTCTCTTTTTATAACAAAGTTATTCATTATAAGGTAATCTATCCCTGTGCCCATCATGCATTTGAAAGCATCTTTGGGCGTGCAAACAATTGGTTCGCCACGTATATTGAAGGATGTGTTTATGAGTATTGGAATTTTGGAGAGCTTTCCAAACTTTTTGATGACATCATGGTAGAGTGGATTTTGTGAACGTCTTATTGTTTGCAATCTCCCAGATCCATCGACATGAGTTACGGAGGGAATTTTTTTGTGCCACTTTTTAATTACTGGATAAACCATAAGCATGTAGTCCGTTGGCAGAGGTATTGGCGTGTCGCACTTGAAATACTTGCTTGCATCATCTACACAAACTACTGGGGCAAACGGTCTGAATTTTTCTCTATGTTTAACTTTTGAATTCAAAATCTCCTGCATATCTGGATTGCAAGGATTTGATAATATGCTTCTAGAGCCTAATGCTCTTGGCCCCCACTCCATTCTCCCCTGGAACCAGCCGATTACATTATCCGTGTATAGTAGGTTTGCTACCTTATTTACTAAATCTCTGTCTTTCTTTATTTCTGAATATTTAATCTTATTTTCATCGAGAAATTTCCTTACTTCCTCCGAAGAGAATCCGGGTCCCAGGTAGGCATCATTTAAGACAAACTTTCTTTTCTTCCCGAACACTCCGTTGTAAACATAGAATGCTGCTCCAACGCTCGTTCCCCCATCGCCCGGATCAGGGTGTATCCAGATTTTTTTGAAAGGAGAATTTTTCAGTAGCTTGCCGTTACCTACACTGTTTAGGGCAACTCCTCCGCTAAGAACAATATTATCGGTCTTTACTTTTTTGTGAAGGTCGTTTAGTATCTTTATCATAACTTCTTCTGTTATCAACTGAACTGCAGCAGCTATATCCTTGTGCCTTGACTCTAGCTCTGACTCCCCCTTTCTTATCGGACCACCCAATAAATCACAAAGCTTCTCCGAAGGCATTCTGTCGCTAAAATGGTATGTAAAATAGCTCATGTCGAGATTATAACTCCCATCCGGCTTTATGTCTATAACTTCTTTTAATTTTTTGTAATAAGGATTTGTCTTTTTATTCATGTTTCCGTAGGGACTTAAACCCATCACCTTATACTCTGAATTATTGACGCTGAATCCTAAATACGCCGTTATTGTTGAGTAGAGCAACCCGATTGAGTGTGGGAATCTTAGCTCCTTGAGTAGATTGATTTTGTTTTTTTCTCCGACGCCGTAAGCGGTTGTTGTCCATTCCCCAACTCCATCTACTGTTAATATGGCTGCCTTGTCAAATGGGCTAACATAGAAGCTGCTAGCGGCGTGCGCTAAATGATGGTCAATAAAGAAAACTTCGCCCTTGTATTTTACTTCCTTTTTTATTTTCTTCATAACCCTTAGTTTATCGCTAAACCAGTTTGGTAATAGCTTTACAAAATTCTTGTATGTTTTTGGAAACATCTCTAGATGTTGATGTAAAACTCTTTCAAACTTTAGAATTGGCTTTTCATAGAATGCTACGGCCTCTAAATCCATCCCAGAAATACCTTGACTTTCTAAGCAGTAATTTATTGCATTTATCGGAAAAGACGTATCGTGTTTCCTTCTTGTGAACCTTTCTTCTTGAGCTGCCGCGACTAATGCTCCGTCCTTTAACAGGCAAGCAGATGAGTCGTGGTAAAAGCAGCTAATTCCTAAGACATACATTTTAGAATTGCTTGTAAAAGCCCTCCTTTGTGTTGTCTTTTTTCTCAATATTTTCCCAGTAGGACTTTTTCCCTTTTTCGGTTTCTAGATGGAGCATCCTTTTTTTACCCCTTACAAAGATTGACGTTGCGCCAACCCCAATTATATATATCAGTGTTAAAATCACGGTGTTCACGATCGTGGAGAGACTCTCTGTGAAAAAGCCCTGACCTTTCTTGAAACCTGAAGCAAATTTTTTGAATGACATTTTATTTCTGAAGGAGCTTTATGAAAGTCCCTATGCAAAATATTGAGATTGATATCATGAAAACGTGAGCATACCCCCAGGAAACTGGGAGCCTGCCTAGAAGTGTTAGGATGAAATAGAGGACTATTGAGAACAAGACAAAAGAGAAAACAAACCCTGTTCCAAACCCAATCTTTTTTGTTAAGTTCTTTTCGTGAAAATCTAACATAATGATTATATCAAAGGGCGCTTTAAAAAGTTTTGTTCTGTCAGGTGGCTAGGTTGGTAGAGTCCTACTTTCTGGATAGTTTTTTCGCTAGAATGCGCAACGGGACAATGTCCTCCTTGGTTAGCCCTTTCATTATGTAAAGCAACACGAAATAGATTAGAATTCCGAGTAGGATTAGAGAAAGCCCTAGAACCACGTTTAGATCTAATATTCTGCTCTTTATGTAATAAAGAATGAGAAACATTGATGCGCCTGCAATTAAGGGTTTTACTATTGGGATTCTTCCAACGTTGATGTTCACATCCCCTTTAAGGTAGAAGATTGAGGCGAGAAAATAGAAGATCCAACTTAGGACTGTGGCTAGAGCGGCGCCGGCTGACGCCCATACTGGAGAAATTCTTGAGAACGACGTGATTAAAACAAGATTTAATAGGATATTTATTCCGATCGTGATAATAGTTAGTTTGGCTAGTGTCTCCGTTTTTTCGTTTGCTGAAAATAGAGAAAGTAGCACTCCTGTTGAGACCATCGGAAAAAGCAGAAAGGAAAGCCAGCTTAGGGCCAAACTCGAGGGGAGATAAGTTTCTCCGTACAGAATTTTTATGGCAAATCTACTGAGCAATAGTATTCCAAAGGTTGAAGGAATGGTTATCAATGAGATAAAACGAAGTGCTTTGCTCAGAACTATTGAGGCTTGTTTTTTGTTCATTTTGTTGAATGCTACGAAAAGAACAGCATTCGGAAATGCTAGGAACCCTGCCAATCCGAAAACCAAAGCGAAGGCAGCCTTATAGTACCCAACCATCTCAGAGCTTATCATAAAGCCAAGCATTAGGGCGTCTACGTGGGAGAAGAAAACTCCTGAGACCGTTGCTATTGTTAAGAAGCCTATGAACCTGAGAACTTTTCGCTCGTTGATTTTAACTGAACTTTTTACCCATAGCTCAGGCATCTTTCTTCTCAAGACCATTATGCTGAAGAAAAGGAGAATCAGAGAAATGACAATGAATGAAGCGAAAATGGACTCGATGTTGCGCTCCGTTGAGAAAATATAGAAAATGGCTAAAACAAATATCACACGTAATATCTGATTTACTGCCTCCCGAATGCTAAAGTAGTGTACTTTCTCCATGGCATAGAACAAGTATGCATAAAAATTGTCAAAGGCTAGAACAAAGATATACGCCGCGGCCACGAGAAACGGCACTGTTAGGGCCTCATTTTGGAAAGCATATTTTGCCAGAGGGTACGCTGATGCTGCGAACAGAAGTGAAAATAGGCTCATCAGGCGCGTTTTTATTTTAAAGAGATAATTGTGGTAAGCTCCGACTTTTCTTTTGTCTTTTTTAAGATAGAACGAGACATATCTGATTAGCGCGTAGTTTAGTCCGAGATCTCCTACAGTGAGGAACAACATGGCCATCGCAAATACTATTGAATAGTTCCCGAATCCTTCTGGCATTAAATTTCTTGCTAGAACTATAGTGAGCACAAGGGCACCAATCTTGCTGATGATTAAGGCTATGAAATTCCAAAACGAATTTGTTAAAATGTTTCCCTTGACAGACTCTTCTTTTTTAGACATTGCATTAGCAACAAAAGTTGATTTATTTAACTTATGTTTCTAAGAAAAGCGGAGATTACCCTAAGGCGTAGATGAATGGCGATAGAACGCTGCTCTGACCGATTATGATTAGTAAGCCTACCAGGATTAGAAGTATCATTAAGGGTAGTAACCACCACTTCTTTCTGACTTTAATGAAGTCCCACATTTCTCCGAACAACGACTTGTTATGGCCCATACTTTAAGCTGGAAATTAGATTTTATAAAGTTTTGTGCAAGGGAGTTTAACATTGCATAGAAATCTACACCTTTTTGATCTCTTTGACGAGGCAAAAAGTCTCGGCGTACTTTACCCCTACCTGGAAGCCTCTAAAACTCGCCCTTCCTACACTGGCCTCTATGATGCCTTCGTACTTTTTTACTTGGGATTCGTGCGCTTCGATAGACTTCACCTTTTCATTTATTGTTTCTGTTATATCTATATATGTTGTCGGACCAAAGCTTTGGGGAACTAGGCCTGCAGGGATTGCTTGTTCGTACATATAAACGGCGATCTTGTTTCTTCTCGTGGCAGATATGGTTGCTCTTGCCACGACTTGATGATGTTGATGAGAATCATAGATCCATGGAATATATACTTCATCCGGCTGGAACTCTGCGATTGCTTTGTCTAGTTTGTTAACAATATCCTGGTTAACCGAAAGAGTGTGGGGGTTTTCATCTAAGATTTTTATTTTTGCACCGAGAACTTGAGCTGATTTTTCCGCTTCTCCTTTCCTTAATTTGATCACGTGCTCGTTGAGCGTATGGTCTGGAACTACCACCAATATTAAAACCTCATGTCCTTCTTTCGTGAGCTTTGCAATTGTCCCACCTACCTGAAGCTCTATGTCATCAGGATGGGGTCCAATAACCATCACTTTTTTTCTTTCTTTAGATTGTGTTGTCATTTTCAATTATTCCGAAAATCTGTTCTAGATTCTCTATTTTGTATTGTGCATCTAGGCCCTCTTGAACGGTTAAGGCTTTGAAAGGCCCCCTCAAAACCCTTATGCACAGGCTGTTTGACTTTCTTAAGCTTTCGAAGTCCTCTAGAGGGTTGTCTCCGACGTAAACTATCTCATTCAATTCTATTTTTAAATTTTTTGCTACTGTGATAAAAGGCTCGATATTTGGTTTTCTCTTAGAACGCTCTGGAAAAACGACAGTGTCAAAATATCCTTCGATAGCCAGGGCCTTTAATTTCTTCATTTGGGTCTGCTCTTGTCCATTGCTTATTAATCCTATTTTGTATTTTTCCTTGAGTCTTCTCAAGACAGATACTGTTTCTGGGTAAAGTTTAAGGCTTGGCTCATGGTTGTGATAAATCTTCACCAATTCGTGAATTGCGCCATCATCTACTTCTAAGTTGATTTCCTCGAATAAATCTTTAAACAGGGATCCGTAAGACGGTCCTTTTTCCTTGAAAATCTTCATTAGTATTTCGTAAGTTTTATCAAAATCTAATTTCTTCTTATACTCTAAAAAAGAGGCCACTTCCTTAAACACCCCAAACCAATAAGCATCGTTGTCGTGGAGAGTATAGTCTAGATCAAAAATTACTGCCTTTATCTTGTGCATCTTCATATTGCTCCATATAATATCTAACCATCCTCATTCCGTCTTTTACTTCAGCCTTAGGAATTTCTTCGCCAAGAGCCATCTTGACGCCATAGTAAACAACATTGGCTCCTGCTTTCTTGCAGAGTGCAGTTGTTGCTGCGACCCTTGGATTTATCTCGTAAGGATAGAGTTTTCCATCCTCTGAGTATTTTAATTGTATGTTGATGTTATAATCAAAACCGAAAGCTTTGCAGATCTCTTTTACTTTATCTATTACCTCGTCGTTCATTTCTACCTCGGCTATCAGAGATAGGCCTGGAGCGGGTAGGACTCTTATTTTAGGAACCACTGCTAATACTTCTCCGTCTTTTGCAAGAACATCCACACTATATTCTTTCCCTGTCAAATATTCCATTAAAACTGCTTTGGGGAATTCTTCGCCTGGCTTTCCGCTAAGAGAACCCTTTAAATCTTCTAGAGTTGTGTGGGGGACTCCTGGCTTTTGATTCAGTAAAATATCTTTCTTATCTATGTCTGACTTTATAAGCCTAAATCCTCGATTGCCTCTGCCCTTTCTTGGTTTGAAAACAACTGGTTTTTCTGGATAGCCTAGTTCCTTGCACATCCGGTCTAACTCCTCTATACTCTTAGGCACTCTAAATTTTGCTGAGGGAATTCCCATTTCTACCAGAGATTTCAGAAAAAGGCCCTTATCGCCTGATTTTTCTACAGTATCTGGCTTGCTAGCAATGATTTTTGTATTTATCTCCCCAAATTTTTCTTTCTCCTTGCTGAGAATCATGACCTCCTCGTCTGTTGCAGGAACTATCACATCTACTCTTTCGTTCTTGCAGATCTCAAACATCTTTAGTAGATAATCGCTAGAGTCTGCTTGTGGAACCTTGTAAAACTTGTCAACCATTTTAGAGCCCGCCCCAAATTCTGAGCTATCCACGCCGATTACCCTCACATTCCTCTCGCTTATCCCTCTAAAACAATCAATCCTCCCAAACGCGATTGAGATGTTACAGGCGGTTAGTAAAACAGTTATATCTTTCATGTTAGGACATTATTTCTACATCTGAATAGTGCTTTATTGGCACATCTATTATATAAAGATCATCTGAATTTAAAGCTTCCCTAAGCGCTGGCCTTAGTTCTTCTGGGCCATTTACCCGGATACCTTTTGCCCCGTATGCTCTTGCCAACTCTGCAAAGTCTGGACTTTCTTTAAACTCTGCAGCGTGCGTTACTCCTACCGTATCTAACTGTTTAGATCTCACCATACCAAGAGCTCCATCGTTCATCACTATTACCGTTGTACCGAGGCCATTCTCTTTTGCTGTGATTAATTCTTGGGAACTCATCTGGAAGCCGCCATCTCCGCAGACCGCAACAACTCTGCTATCTGGCCTGGCTAACTTTACGGCGTTTGCTGCAGGTATTGCAAAACCCATTGAAGAAAGACCGTTTGAAAATAATGTGCCTGAAGGTGTTTGGGGTTGATAGAACATTCCCACAACCTGTTTATGCAAACCAACATCAGATACAACCGTGTCTTCTGGACCTAAGAGTTCCCCTAGCTCTCTTACTACTCTGACTGGATTTACTGGAAAATCTGATTCGTTGTAGGATCTGCACTCGGCCCTTATCTGCATTTTGTCTCTTTCAGGATTTGGCCTACTTTGAGCAGGAAATTCCCGGTTTAGCCTTTCTAAGACTTCCCGTGTATTACCGGTCACCTCTAATCCAGGGTTATAAGCTAGGGGCGCTGTGCTCTCACTTATGTGGACCGTGTTTTTTGCTTCAGCCCACATATCCGGCATTACTCCTTCTATTGAGTCATAACCTACTGTGATTATCAAACCTTGCTTTCCAAGAACCTCTCTAGCCTTCTTAGAATGTCTGCTTAAGACTCCGCAGTTTGAAGGATGGTCTGGGGCCAAGACCCCGTTTCCCTGGAAAGTAGAATAGGCAGGAATCTCATATTGCCTTAGGAATGTTGCGAGTTGATCTCCGGCTCCGCTTCTTGCAACCTCATTACCGAAGATAACTGTTATATCTCTTGATTCTCGGATCATTCTATGGAGGTCACTCAAAGCTGCGTGATAGTCAAACCTGGTTGTTTCTTCTGCCTCAACCACCCTTGCCCCTTTGGCCTCGCCGTCTAGAACATCTGTTGGGAGAGTTAAGTGAACAGGTCCAGGCATCTCTTCTTTTGCTAAGAAAATTGCTCGGTTGAGCATGACTGCAAGATCTCCTGGTTTTCTAACCATGTGTGCGGCCTTAGCCACTCCCTCTGCAGAGTATAGGTGGCTTAAGTCCACATATTGATGGGCCCCTGGTCCTTGTTTACTGGTTGGTAGCTGCCCACTTAATGCTAGAACAGCAGATCTATCCTGGAAGGCATTAGCGACTCCAGTGACCATGTTGGTTGCTCCTGGGCCCAAGGTAGAAAAACAGACTCCCAGTTCACCTGTTGTTCTAGCAAAAGCATCAGCCATGAACGCCCCTGCGTCCTCGCGTCTAGTGTTTATAAATCTGATACTTGACTCTCCAAGCTCCTTGAATAAAGAATTCTCTATATCCCCAGGCACTCCAAAAATGTACCTGACTCTTTCCTTTTCGAGCACTTCTCTAAGAAGTTTGGATCCTTTCATAGAGAGTTATATTTTGCTCTTATTTTATAAAGATTTCTGCCCTGGAGGATTAGATAGAGAAACGTCTTCTTTTTCCACATTCTATTGACAAAAAACTTAATAACCCACCTCATCTGTCTTGCTCATGAATTGTTTAGTTACTGGAGGGGCTGGATTCATTGGGAGCAACCTTGTGGATAGACTCCTCGCTGAAGGAAATAAAGTAATCGTTGTTGATGACCTCTCTTTGGGTACTGAAGAAAATCTTAAACAACATGAGAGCAGCCCCAATCTACAAGTGGTCAAAAAGAGCATCTGTGATGATCTCTCGGATATCTTTCGGGATGGTAAGTTCAATGTTGTTTTTCACTTGGCCGCGTATCCTATGGTCCAGTACTCAATAGAAAACCCCAAAAAGACTCATGAGATAAATGTTAATGGCACGCTTAATCTCTTGAACAAATGTAAAGATCATGATGTTAAGAGATTCGTTTTTTCCTCGAGCTGTGCTGTTTACGGAAGTAAAGAAAAAATGCCAATGGTTGAGACCGACCCTACAGAACCTATATCTCCCTACGCCCTCCATAAACTTATTGGAGAGAAATATTGTAAGCTGTTCAACTTCTTATATGGCTTAGAAACGGTTTGTTTAAGGTACTTTAATGTGTTTGGCCCTAGACAAAATCCCTCTGGAAACTATGCTTCAGTGATACCAAAATTTCTGATGAAAGTTCTAAAGAGCGAAAGACCAATTATATTTGGGGATGGAAAACAGACCAGAGATCTCATTTCTGTTTTTGATGTTGTTAATGCAAACATCGCTGCTTCTAAGACAAAGAATGAGAGATGCTTTGGTGAACCATTCAATATTGGCTCTGGTGTAAATCTCTCTGTAAATGAGATCGCTGAAAGAATAATCTCACTTGCGGGTGAAAGCATCGTGCCAGTGCACGGAGAGCCAGTTATGGAGCCGAAAGATAGCCTTGGCGATGTTGGAAAAGCCAGGGATTTTCTGGGTTGGGCTCCTAAAGAATCATTTGATGGAGTTTTGAAACAGACATTGAAATCCCTTTCTGGTCGTTTAGAGAGGAGTCTTTAGAAACCTATTTAAATAAACAATCAGAGGTTTTTGGATGAAGAAGTATTTTGTTAATTTTGCAACGCCTGAATTCTATGGTTCTCAAGAGAGATTGAACAAAACAGCAGAAGGATATGGGTTCAAGGCTTTTTCTTACACTATGGAGGGCATAAAGGGTACTAATTTTTACAAGAGAAACAAAGCTCTCCTTTCTGAAAAGAAGGGTGCAGGTTACTGGTCCTGGAAACCTTATATTGTTTTAGACGTTATGAAGCGCATGAAGGAAGGTGATTTGCTTGTTTATTGCGATTCTGGTTTAAAATTGATAGGCGACCCAAGTGACTTTGCAAAGCTGTGCAAACGGAATAAAGGGATACTTCTTTTTGCTAATGAGTCTTATAGTAAACATTATACTAAGAGAGATTGTTATATCTTGATGGGCTGTGATTCTGAGAAGTATTGGAGGGCCCACCAAGCAAACGGAGGCCTTCAAGTTTACATAAAAAATGCCCATAGCCAAAAGGTCTTGAAGGAGTGGTTGAAATATGTTCAAGTTCCGGGGATTGTGAATGACTCCTTCAACAAGTGCGGAAAGCCAAACCTTTCTGGATTTATCCAGCATAGTTGGGACCAATCTGTTCTTTCCAATCTTGCTGTCAAGCATGGAATAAAATTATATAGGCGACTTGATGATGACAAACCGAATCCTGAATTTCCGGACTGCAACTATCCAATGTACTTTATTGCAGAGAGGAAAAAGAAAAGATCTCTTGGTGAGAATGTAGTCTTGAAATTTAAGATGATACTTCCATTGTCTGTTAAACACGCGTTTAAAAGGACTGTTAATGGTAGCCCATTCTTGCATGGTTTGTACTACAAAAAAAATGAGATTAACAGATAAAGGCGACTGGGAAACCTCCCAGGATAGTGGAGAGAAACCTATTGGAGATATCCCTTTCACGAGGATTTTCAGTCAGTATTTGCCAAAGGCAAGGGCTGGAGAAAAAGTTCTGGAGATTGGCTGCGTGCCTGGAAATTTTCCGGCATATATCTGTAAGAAGTTTGGCTACAAACCTGTTGGGGTTGACTATCTGAAAAACACAGTTAAAGTTACCTCAGAGACTATGGAAAATAATGGGATCTCTGATTTTGAGGTGGTGCGAGAAGACTTTTTTAATTGGAGACCAAAAGAAAAGTTTAGCATTGTATCAAGCTTTGGATTTATAGAACATTTTACAAATCCTGAAGAAACGGTTAAGAGACATGTGGATCTTCTTGATGACAAGGGCACTCTTATTCTAGAGGTCCCCAACTTTAAGGGCCTGAGAAATTTTGTAGCAAGAATTATAGACAAAGACTTCTTGGGCAAGCATAATTTAGATACGATGGACTTGGAATTTTATCGTAAGGTTGCAAGGGAAAACAACCTTGAGATTCTATATCTCGGGTATTATGGGGGGTTTGCTTATTTTCCCAAGAATAATAAACTGAGTATTGGTCAAAAGTTGTTCTTTCTTCCGTTCAGGGTTTTTGGCAAGATATTTAGAGATTTTCCTTTTGACAATAAACTCCTAAGTTCTTATGTCTTCTTTATCGCTAAGAAGAAGCAGAATAATAATGCTTAAATACGCTTGGGCGGTAGGTTCTTCATGAAGTACGCAATGACCGGCTATCGCGGCCTCATAGGGCAGTTTTTGAAAGAGAGGCTAGATAGTGAGGGTGGGAAGTGTGTCTTGGGAATAGACAAGCAAGATGGGTTTAACGTACTCGATTTAGCATTGAAAGAACAGTATCTCGATGAAAAGATTGACGTTTTTTTTCATCTCGCTGCGCAGTGCAGGATAAATGAGGCTATTGCAATGCCTCGACTGCCACATTCCAATAATACCAATGGCATATTTGAGGTTCTGGAATTTTGCAGAAAACATGAGATCCCAAAGATCCTGGTTACATCTACTTCTAGAGTTTTGTCTAAAGAAAGAAACCCTTACGTAGCGAGCAAGATTTATGTTGAAGAATTAACAAAGGCCTACAAAGATTGTTATGGTATTGATTACATCATCGTGAGGCCGTCCACTGTTTATGGGCCTATGTTTGACACTACAAGTAGGCTGATCAATAACTTTATTGTTGCGGCTTTGAGAGGGGAGGACCTTAAGATCTATGGAGATAATACTAAAACTCTTGATTTCACTTATGTTGACGATTTTGTTGAGGGTATAATGCTGGCGTTAAAACAGCCCTGGAACGAGACCTATAATGTTAGTGGGGAGGATGAAGTCAAACTTGTAGATATTGCGGAGGAGGTCATAAGGGCTGCTGAGAGTGAGAGTAACCTTTTGTTCTTTCCACAGGAGATTGCACAACCACAACAAGTTAAAATAGATAATAGCAAGATATTGAATACGGGCTATGTTCCCAAAATAAAGATAAAGGAAGGTATTTCTAAAATGATAAAATGGTACAAGGAGAATCCTAGTGCAATAGAGCGATATGTTGATAGGGGTGCAAAGTATTATGACCTAAACTCAAAAGAACAAGAATCAAAATGAAGAGATGGCAGAATTTATATTTTAACTTGCTTTACTGGGGATTCATAGCGTTAACACTTTTCGTCTTAATTTATTATAATGAGTTCTATTGGGCAGATTACTTTCCTGAGTCTGGGGGCATCCCGGGAGAGTATTCTTTTTTGCTGAACATTGTACGTTTCTTTGCACTCCTATTCATTTTAGCGATACTGATATTCAAGAGAAAGATATTTGATAAGAAGAAAGAAGTTTGTTTGCTAGTTATTTCTTTAGTTCTTGGACTTCTTGTTTTAGAATTAGGCGTTAGAGTTTACGTGTGTGAGTTCGCAAGTTCAGACATTAGATCTAGAACTCTTCTATTAAACGAGTGCGATTTTCAGTCCATCTATGAAGAACACCATTATCTCTCGTTTAGAGGCGTTCCTAACTATCTGAGTGAGGATGGCCTCAATATGCATAACTCCTTAGGTTTCAGGGGCGAAGAGGTTGCTGTTCCAAAACTTGATGGGGTGTACAGAATTGCTATTACTGGGGGATCTACCACATATGACTCTGAAATAAAGGACTGGAGAAAGAGTTCTGCTTACCTTCTTCAAGAAAAACTAAGAGATGCTTACGATTATGATGGGATTGAGGTTGTTAACGTGGGTATGGGTGGGTGGAATAGTTGGGAGAGTTTAATAAACCTTGAGCTGAACGTTTTGGAATTGGAACCTGATTTGTTAATCATTTATGAGGGCACGAACGACGCCTCCGCCCGATTTGTTAATCCTGAAAAATATCGGGGTGACAATTCTGGATTCAGAAGAGTATGGAAACAGTATCCACTGCCGTTGCCTTTTAAATCTATGCTCTTTCGTTTTGTTACAGGTATTAGTCCTACAGGCCTTGGAGATTTTCTAGTGCCAAGAGATGCGATTAATCCGTTGCATGAAGAAGGATTTATAGCTAATCTAGGGGGCACTTATTTTGAGACACTAGAGAAAAATGAGCCGATTTATTTTGAGAGAAACTTAATAAATATGATTGCAATTGCGAGAGAACACGATATGAGTGTTTTGCTTTCAACCTGGGCTTATAGCAAAGAGGTTCAGCTGGGTCACGCTTCGTTACCTCACTACCGAGCAGCTTATCGCGAACATAACGAGATTATATTTTCTATTGGTAAATCTAAGGAGGTGGATGTATATGACTTTGCTTCTGAAATGCCTGAAGATCCTGCTTATTGGGCTGACGGGATGCATAACAGTGCGGAAGGTGCCGAGAAGAAGGCTGACCTTTTTGCAAACGAACTTGTGGGTAATAAAAACATGATAGAAAAGATCTCTGACTTTAAGGCCGGATTTAACTAATCGGCCCTGGGTTGTTTAAATGTAACATGTCGGTTCATGTTGTAAGTCCAGCCAAGAACTATAAATGCGGCTATTATTCTTGATATCATATAATTTATTTCTAATACTTGGACGAAGAATGCGAGCAAGATAATCGTTAATACAAGGCCCGTTCCTGCTACTAACATCAGGGTCACGTATGACCTTGCGATTTTCGTCTTTGTGCCCTTGAAAGTCCACTTGCGACTTATTGTATAAAAAATTGTGGTACCAATTATAAACCCAATTGTCGCGGAAACCAAATAAAACAAACCAACTTTTTCAGTTAAGAACCATAATATCGAAAGGTCAATTATCGCTGAGAAAGTTCCCGCGAGACAATACTTGAAGAATCTTTTAAATTGGGGCGGTGTCTTTCTTCTGATTCGATGCAGAAGAGGTTTGTTATCCATGTTCTTATGTGTAATTTTTGATTTATAAAATGAATGCTTGGGTATTAGGCGGATTCTAGAATTCTCGGTTCAGGAAGAGGCACTATGAATTTTCCATTGTAACCTTTTTCTCTGAGTTTGGGAGCCAGCTCGTCGGCGATGTGCCATGAAAAGAGAAGAGCATACTCTGGTTGGTCGTCGTAGAGCTTGGCCTCTGCCTCAACAGGGATTAGGGTGCCTGGGATATATTTTCCAATTTTGTGAGATCCTGAAACCTCCATTATGGAATCCACCATTCTTTCGTCTAGCCCCGCGTAGTTTATTAGCGTGCTTGCCCTTGAAGGTGCGCCGATTCCGTAAATGCGGCCCCCTTCCTTCTTTATTCCGCTGATTAGTGAATGAAGCGCCAACTTTGATAGGACAACTCTCTGAGCAAAATCCTTGAGGCTTCCAGGCTTAAGAACTGTATCTCTTTCGTATTGTTTGATCTTTTCTACCGAGTCTCTAACTTGGCGAGTCCCTTTGCGTGCCGCGTAGACTCTTATTGAACCACCGTGGGGGGGTATCTCTCTCGCGTGAAAGACCTCTAGTCCGTGTCTGCTGAGCAAAGCAGCTAATGAATGTAAAGAATAATATCTTAGGTGCTCATGGTAAACTGTGTCATACTGGAGGGTTTCTACAAGCCTGGGGAAATAGTGCGATTCGGATATAAAAACTCCGTCTTCTGTCAGTATCTCGGCGACTAGCTTAGTGACTTCGTTGGGCTTCTCTATGTGGGCGAACACGTTAGTTGCAGTCACAACTTTTGCTTTTCCGTGATCTGCAATAGCTTTTTGGACGACCTCTGGAGTGAAGTAATCCAGTATCGTAGGTATTCCTTTTTCAATTGCCAGTTTTCCTATGTCTTCTGGAGTGATGCCTAAAACTTTGTGATTGCCTTGAAAATTACTTAAAAGATTGCCATCATTAGATCCCACATCTACGATTAAGTCTTCTGGTTGCAAGTTTAAGATTTCGCTGCATTCTTCATAGAGTTGAGCAAAGTTGTCTCTAAGAACTTTTGTTGTGCTGCTTGTGTATGGATACTCAGCGGGAAACAGGACTGCGGAGTCTACGACTGAACCTAACTGGACTAGATTGCAGGCGGGGCAATTTAAGACCTGCGCGGGATAGCTCGGCTGTTCATGTGGCTTTTGGCCGATTGGGTGAAATGCGTTTACCGGAGGCATATATCCTAAGAAAAGAATGGGCTCCAATTCGGAATGGCCGCAGATTTGGCAGGCTTCAACGACTATGCTTGAGCCCGTTTTGAAGGTTGTCTCTTTTTCGCTCATCGAAAGAAATTGCAGGAGATCCTTTTATATTTTCCGGTGTTCCACAACAATATTTATAAATCGCTACTGTAATTAACGATGATGAGTAAAAAATCCTTAATTATTGGAGGTGCTGGTTTTATAGGGTTTCACTTGGCTAAAAGTTTGTCTGACCAAGGCCAGGAGGTTAGGATACTAGATAATTTTGCTAGAGGCAGGGAGGATGATGAGTTGAATAAACTTATTGGGAGAGAGAATGTTAACTTCATCAAAGGAGACATAACAAAAAAAGATGTTTTTGAGAGTCTTCCAGAGGATTTAGATTATATCTACCATCTAGCAGCCATAAACGGTACTGAGAATTTCTATAATGCTCCCGATAAGGTTTTGAAAGTGGGGGCATTGGGAATGTTCAACATTCTGGATTGGTTTGTAAAAAGAAAGAAAGGTAAACTATTATTCAGCTCTAGTTCTGAGGCTTATGCCGGTGCTCTCAAGATGATGGGGGATAATTTTCCGATACCTACTCCTGAAGAAGTTCCATTGGTTGTTGAGGACCCGAAAAACCTGAGATGGAGTTATGGAGGTAGTAAAATAATCAGCGAAATCATAATGCACTCTTATGCGAAGGTGCACAATACAGACAATTTTGCGATTGTGAGATATCATAATATTTACGGGCCTAGGATGGGCTTTGAACACGTTGTTCCGCAATTCATTGAGAAGATTGTTAAAAGAAGAGTTCCTTTTAAAATTCTTGGCGGGCAAGAAACCAGAAGTTTTTGTTATGTCGATGATGGGATCAGAGCCACACAAAAGGTTATGGAATCTGAGAAAACAAACGGCCAAACTATCCATATAGGTCGAAGCGATGACGAGATAAAAATAGTGGATATGGCTAAAATATTATTTGAGATTGCAGGAATAGTACCCACATTTGATATTGGGTCTGCGCCTAAAGGCTGTGTGAAAAGAAGATGCCCTGACACTACGAAGTTGCACTCTCTTGGATTTTCGCCAGAGGTTGGTCTAAAAGATGGACTTAAACTCTGCTTTGATTGGTATAAAAATAAATTTCCTAGTTAATAAACCTACAATGAAAGAATATTCTTCTGAAGAAGGTGATGAATTTGATCGGCGTAGCTTGGAGTCCCCGTGGATGAAGCCTGAAGAATATGAGGCAGCTCACCTGGGATTGCCCATCCTATGCCACGATATCTTGATTATGTACAACGGAGGTCTTTTGTTTGTTCACCGAAATGTCTTCCCATTTAAGGATATTCTATGGCCTATCGGGGGGAGGGTTCTTAGGGGTGTGGGGATGGTTGACTCTCTTAGAAAGAAGGTCAAAGAAGAGTGCGGACTTGAGTTAAAAAATATTACTGAACTGGACCTTTGCAGGGTTTTTGCGAAAACGGATCCGTTCGGCCATGGAAAGGGCACAGACACGCCAGCTATGAGATATTTTGGAGAGGGCTTCGGTGAGCTGAAGCTCAATGATTTGCATCAAAAACCAGTTATTGTTAGGCCTGAAGATTTATCTATTGAGTTTAAAGAGAGACTGCACCCCTACGTTAGAGACTTCGTTAATCTTTGTGTTCCTTTGATTGGAAAATAATACTAAGGTCTTAGAACTCTTGCTTTTCTGTATTCTGTTCCGTTTAGTTTTTTCAAACCTTTGAAAAACCACTTCGTGTACTCTACAAACCAAGGGCCTAGTGAAAAACTAGACTCGCCTCCGTAGAACCTGTTTATTGAAGTTATTGGCACCTCTCCGAGATTCATTTTCTCAGCCTGAGCTCTGATTGCTAACTCAAACCCTATTGACCACCCAGATTTTGCTTCAAAGTTGATATCTTTGAACTTGGAGACTCTCAACATCTTTATTCCGATAGTTGAATCTGTCAGGGTTGACGGACCAAAAACATAAAACAGTTTGTTTGCTAAACGAGATAATTGTCGACCTATCGGAGATCCTCCGAAAACTCTTCCACCATTGGAATACCTTGTACAGTTAACCAAGTCGCAGCCTTTATCCATGAGTTTCAACATATCTTCGACCGTCAGTAGTGGTCCTGTATCGTCTGCTGTTAGGATTAGTGCATAATCTCCTTTTGCCTCATTTATGCCAGCCCTTATTGCTTTTGAAACTCCCTTTCCTAACTTATTGTGAACTAATCTCAATTCTGGATAATCTTTTTGTAGCGTTTTAACTACGGGCACACTATCATCCTCCGGAAAGTCATAGATTATCAAGACCTCGTGAGGTCCTTCAAGGGCAGCCTTAAGAAACTTTAACATTATCTTTAGATTAACGCCCTCGTTAAAAACAGGCATCAGTATTGAAAATTTAATTTTCTTCATATAGGGCCCTCCATTTAGAACAATCCATTGATGCATCTTGTGCCATTTTGACTGGGGAGAATTTCTGCACATCTGAAAATGTGCACTTCCCTATTCCTTCATCGTACTGGAAGTGTCTATTGTACTCAGACATTCTTTCATCGCCAACATTGATCGCCCCGGTAAAATCAGACCTGGCTAAAAATTCTAGGGCTTCTATGAAGCGCCCGATTTGGATCTTAGAAGTATAGAGATCTGTGGGGTAAGTTTTGAATCTTGACCTGCGAGGGTCGAAGAACCTGGTGCGGACTATGCAATGATTGTTTAACAGTCTTACTGAGGCCTCTGCACCTAGTTTTGTCCAACCGTAAAAATTGTAAGGGATTGTTGGATCTTGCTCCGAGTAGTTTCCTTTCGTGCCCTCGTAAACTCCGTCTGTGGATATGTGAACGAATCTGACATCTCTACCGGCAGCTTCCTCTCTTAACACTGCATTCACTAGATTCCCTGTTCCCAAAATATTTGTTTTTATTGCTAATTCCTTTTTTTTCTCGCACTCGACCATGCGAGCGATAGCCGCACAGTGAATAACTGCATCAATCTTGTTCTTATTTAAGAATGCCTGAATGCTTCCTGGGGTAGTTATATCCATCTCGATTTCTGATGGGGCAATGAGACTTGGAAACTTCTGAGATGCTATAATCGCACTGCCGAGGTTTCCGGAACCTCCAGTCAGGAGAACTTTTTGGAACTTCATCAAGAACCTTGGAGGGTGTCTTTTTTAACTATTGTTATTCTTGATTATACCCCACAAGTCTATGACCTCGACGTGTGAAGGAATGTTAAGACTGCCGTAGGCCTTATGTGGAACTCCGATGATTATTGCATCACAGTTTTTTACTAATTCTTCCTTAGAAACAAAATCTGGATTTTTTGCGTATTCATCTGAGTAGTAGACCTTTGACCCATGAAACCTTAGAACCTTCCCGAGTTTATAGGATAAAGAATCTCTTATATCATCAACCTCTGCTTTGAAGGCCATTCCTAAAATTCCCACTCTTGTTTCTTTTAAATTGAATCTCTGCCTTAGTTTTTCTACTAAAAAGTTTGGAAGTCCCTCATTGACCATCATCGCTGCGTGCCCTAAGAAAAAGTTGTTGTTATTGAATGATGCAAGTTGCATTGTATCTTTCAATAAGCAGGGTCCTGCGGCAAAACCTGGCCCTGGAAGATTTGCAGCTCGCCCGTAACTTTTTGTTAAGCCATGACGGACTTTCCCGTAATCTGCACCGAAGTTTTCTGCGATCATGTAGAATTGGTTTGTAGTAGCGAATTGTATGTAGCGCCAAGCATTTGAAAAGAGTTTTATTAACTCTGCTTCTCGGATAGATGTCTTAATTATCAATGGAGATATTCTTCCAAATAACTCGGAGGCTTTCTTAATTGCTTCCTCGCTGAGGCCGGCGACTATTTGGGGCAGTTCTGCAAGCTCTCTGACAGAATAGCCCTGGACAATTCTCTCTGGGCAATAGGCTATTTTCCATTCGTCTTCGTCTCCCAGCATCTTTTTTATTTGTTCTGCAGTGTTTGGGTAAACCGTGCTCCTTATTATTATGGTTTGGTTCTTAGTTAGATAGGGTTTGAACTCTTCAAGCGCCTCTAGGAATTGCCTTGTTTTTGGATTAAGATATTCATCAATCGGCGTTCCTATTGCGATTATGACGTTTTTGGCCCTGGCAATGCTGCTCTTCTCTTTGGAAATCGTTAGATTTCCATTTTTAAGGGCCTCCTGGAGAATTGGTTCGGCCCCGTACTCCACGAAGGGCATCTTTCCGCTCTGGACAATTGATGCATTTTTTTCGTTGGGATCCATCAGATGAACTTTTAGACCTTTCTGGGCAAAAACAATCCCTAAAGGAAGACCAACATGTCCCAATCCGCCGATTATTGCAATGTCATAGTCGAAACCTGTTCTTAATCTACCTCTCTCTTCTTTACTTGAGAGCTTGAGAACTGCGTCTATTCCGCCTTCACCCAAAATTTTTTCCACCTCAGAAACATCTTTCTTAAGATGGGTTGCCAACTCTCTAGCTAATTCCGATGCCATTATATCTATTCTAAGAAGATTGTTTTTAAAGATTATTGAATTGTAAAACCCAATATAAAAAACCTTATTAACTCTGTCATTTCAAGCATTTCATGGTGTTTGTTAAGATACTCGGGGGAATAGATCTTGCAGCCGCCCTTGCCTTCTTGATGTTAATATTTGGGATGGATGTTTTCAGCCAGTACTTGTTATTTTGCGCCATTCTTCTGTTTGTTAAGGGGTTATTTGTTTTTATGGGGGATATCCTGAGTGCCATTGACTTGATTGCTGCTATAATCTTGATAATCTCGGTTTCGTTTATGTTGCCTTCGATATTCCTGTGGATCCCTGCCTTCTTTTTGTTAGCTAAGGGAGCTGTTAGTTTTTTTTAGATCTTTTTGCCCAACTAAAAAGAAAAAAGTCCCTTCTGTGGAAGAATCCAGTGAAGAGTAGGGAAAATACATCTAGGAGCGAGTGAAAGACCATCCCCATAAAAATGTAGAAGAATCCTATCCAGAGAAGGCTAAGTAGCCCGACAACCGCGTGAAACTCGATTGTGTGGAATAAATGAAAGTCTCCCCTTCTTTTAATGCCTTGCTTTAGTTCCGCTATTTCCTTCTTTCTCTCCTCTTTGTGATATTTGAACGCGTTCCGGAGACCTAATTTTTTTGTTTTAAAAACTGAGGCCGTATAATGGTCAAAATCTATTAGGAAGGATGCCAGAAAGATTAAGACAAGATAAAAGATGGGCATTTGTGGTATGAACACCCAGACTACTGTTATGAAAATAGCCCCAAATAACATGTGCCAGCGCGGTAACATTTTATTATTAAGATTCGATCCTTTTAATTATTTCTGCAAAGGCTGGGCGGGTGATCAAAACGCCTGCTGTGACTCCTATGATTGTCGTTAGTGCAAAACCTTTGAATAGTCCTGCGCCTGCCCAGTACAATGGGATCATTGCAGCAAGAAGAGTTAGGTAAGCTGAAATGATTATTGTTGATGCTCTTTTGATTCTTTCCTTTATGCTTAGTGATTTTGAACGGCCCGCCTCATCTAAGATTATAATCTGTTGATCTACCCCTGTACCAATTGTCGCTAAGATTCCTGCGATAGAGGGCAAGTCTAAGTTCCATCTGATTAATGCCGCGACTCCGAGGATTATAATCAGTTCTGAGAATGATGTAAGGATCAACGCTAGAGATACCTTAATCTTTCTGTATCTTATGAGAACAACAATGGAAACAATTACTATTGCTGAGACAACTGCAATGAAAATCGAGCGGATAAAATCGTGACCAAGAGTTGGAGAGATCGTGTCAAGTTTTACAATGTTTAACTTATATGGCAGGCTTCCAGTTAGTAAGATTGTTTGTAGCCGGTTCATGTTTGCTCTTGCATCTTTTGCTGCTTCTTCCTGAGTCTCACCGGTACCTGAGCCCTGGATCGAAATTTGAGTTGTGACCTGGCCCCTTAGACTGCTTCCAATCAATAAGGAATCTACCTCGTTGTCGTCGACAAAAAGATAAAGGCTTTCATTCAGGTACTGGCCTGTTTCATCTAACGCTAAATCACGAGTTGCGTCTGCGTGTCTTTGTGCGGCAACCTCTTTCAGATAGACTGCGAATTGAAAGTTGCAAGCATAGCCTCCTTGGACTTGGAGACACTCTCTTATCCCGGCGCAGGTTGCATCGTTCCTACAGACGTCACTAATGTCTCTGTTTCCTCCTTCAAATACTGTAACATTACCCACTTTTGCTTCGAACTTTCCTTGCTGGCCAATTAGTTGCTCTAAATCTGTGGGGGTTGCTCCGGCCACTTCTACCAACATGAATTTATTTCCTGACAAATCTCTTATTCCTTTGATATTTACGTCGCTTAAGCCGTAAACGTTAAATCTGTTTCTGCTGATTGCGACTAAGTCTTGTAGTTGTGAATCTGATATCTCCACGTCTGGTTGAACCAATGCTCGCGCTCCACCCCTCAGATCGAGACCTGTCTGGATTTTTGTTCTGGGGACGTTATCAACTGTTATCTCAAGTGTTTTATTAGTCAAAATAGTATATTCTCCGGTTTCCGTGCTGACATCCACTCTTTTCTCTAAACCATCTGCAAAAAGGTCGTTTACAATTAAGGCGTATTGTTCTTTCGTTTCTATTGGTTTCCCATTAATTGACTTGATTATTTCTCCTTGTTTTAGGCCTGCTTCGAATATTGAGGAGTTCTTTTCAACAGACGTAACAAGCACACCCGTATCAAAACTTGGTTTGATTGCTAATAGAGAAATGGCTAAAACTATGATTAGCAGCCAAAGTCTGAAACCTATTTTCATCGTGAGGCCTCCTTCTTTTCGGCGTACCACTTTAGAATCGAAGCGTTTGCAAACCACGTATTAAATAAGTCGAAGCCTAGGCCAATCAGTAGAATTGTAAACATCTGTCTCAGGACTTCTGAAGAATTATAAATTATGAATAAAGAAATTCCGACGGCGATTATTGAAGTTACTGTCATCATCACGCCTGTTTTTAATGCTCCGAAAAGCCTATCATTTATTTCCCCTTCCCTTTTCTTGATCATGCGGGTCGTTAGTAGAATGTCGGTGTCAACAGAGTAACCAATCAATAACAAAAACGCTACAACTCCGGCGGTGGATAATGGCATTCCAATCAGGTCGATCACAACTATGGTCATTAAGATATCTGATAAGGCTGCGAGAATGACTGCTGCGCTTGGGACTATTGTTCTAAAGATTAAGAAAACAACGATTGCCATAAATATGAAGGCTAGTAAGATGGCTAGTCTTAGCTGCTTATAGAATCCTTGAGAGAGAGTTGCTCCAGAGAATTCGATAGAGGAATTTTCTTGTGTCAATTCGTAACCTAAGAATTCTTCTAGGGCGGACCTTATTTCACCGACCTCTGACTTTGTTTCTAAGATAAATCCTTTTTGTTCCCCCGTTCGGAAATCTGAAATTCCCCTGAGTTGAATATCTGGAAAGCCTTCAATTAATGCGCTTCTTACCTGTTCGAGTTCAATGTTTGAATCAAAAACTGAGATTGTGGTTCCGCCTGTTAAAGTGACATCTTTGTAAATTATATCTCCGTGCTGGTTTTGGAAATTCCAAAGGTAACCTATCGAGATAATTAGCAAAGCTATCGGAATTAAGAGAAAAAACTTGTAACTCTTGTCATACCAGTGTGCCATTATTTGGTTAGAAATTGAGGGTTCTTAAAGATTTTGTATTGGGAAATGCGCGGGCCGGTGCTCACACTTCGCTCTTGCATGGAATAGTGGGAAAACTGCAAGAGCAAAGGTGCTCGTCGAACCCTCGGGTTCTCATTTTCCAAAATTGAAGTTTGAATTAAGCTTATTTAAGAAATTTTTTATTTGTTTGTCAAGTGGTTTATTAGTTTCAAACGTATAAAAT
>Ga0164310_10000360_pt1 | contig 23672 bp, 17 predicted proteins | sample GuaBasSedimGuay1_FD_121795 | JGI IMG/M metagenome (GOLD analysis project Ga0164310, IMG submission 121795) | Subseafloor sediment microbial communities from Guaymas Basin, Gulf of California, Mexico - Guay1, Core 4569-9, 0-3 cm | ecosystem: Environmental > Aquatic > Marine > Hydrothermal vents... | reverse complement strand
TATTTTAAAGCTAAAATACTTTTCATTTCAATTTGATTTCGTTCTTGCAAAGAACGGTCTAAAAGCCCGGGCGTGTCAACTAATTGGACAGATTCGAACCGATTCTGACGGTGTCCACAAATTAACTCTTTAGTAGTAAACGGATAAGAAGCGATTTCCGGCTTACCACTTGAGACAAGCTTTACAAAACTTGATTTTCCAGCATTTGGCCCACCGGCAAAAGCGATTGTTTTTTGTTCCAGATTAAAGTCTGGGACCTTCGAAAGTTGGATCTTCGCAGAGATTAGTTCCGCCAGAGGTTTTTCCAGTTTTCGTATGGCAGAACCAACTCGCCCCAATGCCTCTTGCCGAATGCGTTTTGCTTCTTCGGCAGTTTGCGACCTTCCTAACTTCCTGGAAACTTCAACCTCAATACTCTCAATGGCTTTTTTAGTGTGTTTTATTCTTGAAAGATTTGTTCGCAATTTCTCAATGCCAAATAATACATCTATCAATTCCTTATGGAAAGGATGTAATTCATCAATCACTGGAAAACTGTCAGCAATTCGCTCCAACTCACTTTTCAGTTCCGGAAAGAGAAAACGAAATTGGCGGAAATAAAGGGTCCGATAGAAAGAATAGTCTGAACGTTTCTTCTTCCCACGTTTAGGTGGTTCAACTTGAATTTTCTTTAGCTTTGAGAAGATCATATCTGCAAGTTTTTCAGCAGTGGGGATATATGGAATATTTTTGAACTGACTCATTCATAAAACGGATCCTTTTATGGGGATTTTCTAGCAAACTGTGATAGCTGCTGTTGTAGTAGTATTTAATTGTTATGAGCTCGCAAAGAGCATATGCTGTTAAAACTTTTCCTCTTTTCGCCTTGAGATATACTCATTAAGGATTTCCTCAAGCATTCTTTCCCCTCGAAAAGTTGCTACTCCCTCTTGTTTATGCTTTTGAACGCCTGAGAGAATTTGCTGAACATGCTCATTTTCTGCTGGTTTAAAGGTAATCTCTGCTGTTGGGATGATTTTCTTTATTCCTTCAGCTATTTCCTGAGCAGTAACCCAAATACCATCAACATTAACAATCTCGAATTGAATGTCTTTGCTACGCCAGAGGTTAATTAAAATTTGGACAGCATCATCGACAAAGATAATTGGCACTCGCGTATCAGGAGCGACCTCTGCTACATATGGTTTCCCTTTCACGGCTTCTTCAATCATCTGTGTTGGGTATTTTGTTATGCCTAAGAAAGGATTTCTACCAGGGCCGACAACAACGGGGAAACGAACGGCCCGGAAATTGAGCTGGAATTTTTTGGAATAAATGGATCCAATAATTTCTGTGCAAATTTTATAGGAACTATAAAATGTCCAAGGATCGCGCAAGTCTTCTTCGGTAAAAGGGGGGGTTCTGTCGGGGCCAAAGACAGTAGCAGAGCTCGGATAAATGACATTTTTTATGTTATATTTTTCAGCAATAGTTAAGATATTTAGTGTACCTTCAACATTAACTTTGAAGGCTTTATATGGATCTTCTTCTGTATTTGGAGGTAAAAGAGCTGCAAGATGAAAGACAGCTTCGAATTGATAGTCCTCACAAACTTTCTCTAAAGCACGAAGATTTGCCACATCACCTTTTATGAGCGTTACTTTTTCTGAAGCTTCTTTTAAATGCAGTTTTTTGGGATTCTTGTCAAAAATAACGACTTCTTTCTGGGCGTCTATAAGTCGCTTTGCAAGATGAGAGCCCAAGAAACCCGCACCACCTGTTATTAAAATTGCCATTTTAATCATCCTTCTTGTTAATTCATTTATCGACCGCCCTTTTTAAAAATTAGCTTCTTTTGTCTTAAAAGAAGCACTTTTCTCAAGATTGGAGTAATGCCTTGTAAAGGTCTGTCCGCCGGTCTTGGAAAATGTGGTTCTTCTTGGTGATCCATTTGTTTCGAGCAAGAGAGGGGTCAATGTCTACGACACGACATTCCTCTTCATCTTTAGAAGAGTGACTTAGAAGCTCCATACCGGGGCTGGTGATTTGACTTAGACCTGTAAAAGTGAGCTCCTTGTCACCTTTCTTTTCTGTACCAATTCGGTTTGCAGTTATAGTGAAAACGCGATTCTCTATTGAACGGGCTAACATCGTTTTTTGTGCAAATGGCAAGACAAGATTTGCAGGATGGCAAATAATCTCAGCACCCTTTAAAGCGAGAATTCTGGTTAGTTCTGGGAAAGCCCAATCAAAACAGACGATAATGCCAATTTTTACATCTTTGACCGCGTAAACTTGAATGGGCCCCTTCCCCGGTGTGAAGAAATTTTTCTCGGTATTAAATAGATGGATTTTTCGATAAACGTCTATAAATCCCTCGGGCCCAAGAAGGATAGCCGAATTATAAAATTCATTCTCTGATACCTTCTCACAAAAGCCAGCAACAAGATATGTGTCTGTTTCTGCAGCAACTTTTTCCAAGAGCTTGACACTGGAGCCTGAAGGGACATACTCAGCCATGTTTTGCAATTCTGCTTGCTCCGTGAAAAAATAACCAGTTGTGCATAGTTCTGGAAGAACTAAGAGCTCAGCGTCCGCGTGATTACGAATTAACCTGATAATTTGAGAAAGGTTATGTTCTTTATTGCCAAAAACAGGGTTGAATTGGATGTAACCAACTTTCATTTGTTCTCAACTCGAACTGTAAAACTATTGTTTAATTAGAGAATTAGAACTTTTTGGAAAAGAAAAAAAAGGAAAGATGAAGTTGCCAACGAGACTATTCCGCAGCAACTTTCTTTTTTGTAACAGTTTCTTTTATACCGAAAATCAACACGCCGGCGAATATCACCGCAGCAACAATACCTGCCAGCCCCCATTCACTTAAGGCGGTTTGCAAAGCAGCAAAAATTGCTCCGCCAATAACTCCAAGTGCTAGGAGGATGAAAGTAAATCCCCAGAACCGGTGGGATCGACTGATGGGATATTCAGCTCGGAGAACCTTACCTCGTGCAGCATCAACTAATGCTTCTCCCGTCCAATTGCCATATTTGTAGGTAATCCTATAAAATGGCACATGAAGGTAAGAAACTTCTTTTAAGTCGATTTTTTGATTTAGCCCCTCTATTTTGTAAATCTCACGATAAATTAATTCGTTGTGCCGTTTTTTCACTTGCTCTTCAGCATTTCTGTAGGCTTCATCATAACCGATTTCAGTATCGTAGATTCTACCACCTTCAGCGTTTACGGCGTTGATATCGAATGCTTCTTTCGAACCGACAGGAATCTTTTCGTCGCGAATTTCTTTATGTTGTTCTCGATAGCCAAATACCAAGCAAGTTTGATCCAAGTCAATGCTTCCGCGTTCGGGTCGTGTCTGAATGTTAATACTCCGGCTCCAATGAGTGCTATGTACTGCCGGACAATATTTGCCAAGACCGGTATAATCTGTGTGACCATGAAACTTGAAAACCCAAAAGGGCATCATACGAAGCTCGAAATCCGTGAAAATGACTTTGTCTGCAAAATCGGAAGGAACACCTACATATTTTGAGAGATATTCCGGAATCAATTCAGTTAATTCTGAACCACTGAAATAGACAGAGAGCATATGGTGGTTTTGAATGATTTTCCCAGTTCGTAATTCGTTAGGTGTACCACAGTAAGGGCAAGTTACCACTGACGCAAAAGGGGGAATTTCCACTTCAGCTTGACAGTACCCACAGTTTATTTTCTTGGTTGGTTGTTGTTGTTCTATTGCCATCTTCCATCATCTCTGTTTGATTTTATACCCGCATTTTTCACAGAACACTTGTCCTGGTTCAAGCGGGTCGCCACATTTCGGGCAAAACTTTGGAATTGGTCGACTACCGGACTCAGAAGGAGCTCCGGTAGGACGGCGTTGTGGTTGCGGTTGTGGTTGTGTACCAGGAGCGATTTTTTGAAAGTCGAAGAGTGTTATCTTTCCGCCACTCGATTTCACTTTGTGTGGTTTATATGCTCGTACTACAAGGAAAATCCCAATGCCCAAAACTATAACACTAAGAACTACAAAGAGAATTATTATGAAATTCTCTCCACTAGCAAGATAGCGATTATAGCCCACCTGCGTTAAAAAGGGCGTCCCGAGAAACATTAAGAGGGCGAAAAAGATCATTAACCCACGGTTTTTGATGGGCAACTCTTCTCGCAACAATTGTCCATTGCCCCAGTGATAAGCTGCTCGATAGGAACGTCCTTGAATTTTACGACGAACCAAAAGAAGAGGTTCATGAACAAGAGTCGGTTTTGCGAGAGGTTTGAAATTGACTCTGGTGTCAAAGACTTCATGCATTTCTGATTTTGCTCGAGCATAAGCCGCCTCATAAACAGTTTCACCTGCTTTTGCAACGGCTTCTGATTGACTCCATTCTGGGCTTAAAGCGACCAGAGAATGAGAATCATTGCGACTTACTAAATCCTTAATCAACTGCGCTGAAAATGGCAACGGTTCGCCGCCTAAGCTTTTTGCTACAGACGCTTGAAGCTCATCTGCACCAAACATCGTAATTTCTTGTCGAGCTAGAAAACGGACTGCATGAGCACCATGATGTTCAATACGCCAAGGACGATATTCCACGATAGTTCTTGTTTCGATGTGGGTTTCACCACCACGTCGTACGGTTCTTGTCTCTGTTCGTTCGCGTCGTTGATAGCCTAAAGCTTCCATGTCAACTTGTGCTTTCACTTCGAAAAAGGGCACCAAGATTAATTCCATCTTTTTAATTTGGCCTAACCCTTCAGGGGGAGTGAGGGGGAGTGGTTTGATGATTGCATGGGGAGAGATAGGACTTTCAGTGATAATTTCGCCACAAAAGTTACAAATGATGAGAATAGATTCTGCTGAAGGTTTTAGGGGAGCCCCACAAGTAGGACATCTAAGTGTTTTTATTAATGCATGTTCTTGAGTACTCAAAAGACTTCACGCCTTATTTTGTTCTCTAGTAGAATGAATAGGTAATTCTAACTAATCTAAATTGCTAAATGATTTTCTTATAAATTAAGATTATGTTATTGCATAAAAAAGGAAAAAAAAGAAAAATTAGTGGTCGGTGGCGCTCAAGATTTTGGGTTTGAAAAGTTTTAACCGAAGAGAGTTAGAAACCACAAGAACAGAGCTAAAAGCCATTGCTAAAGCAGCCATCCAAGGCGCGAGAAGGCCTAACGCGGCAATCGGGATTGCTACAACATTAAAACCAAAAGCCCACCAAAGATTTCCTTTGATGATCTTCAAAGTGGCATGACTAAGTTCAATCGCATCAACAACCTGGGTTAAGTCGCTACGCATCAAAGTTATGTCTGAAGTTTCAATAGATACATCTGTGCCAGAAGCAACAGCAAAACCAATGTCAGCTTGAGCGAGTGCCGGGGCATCATTTATACCATCCCCCACCATTCCAACTTTCAACCCCTCTTCCTGTAAAGCCTTGACAACTTCTGCTTTTTGTTCGGGTAAAACGCCGGCAATAACTTCTTCAATGTCAGCTTTTTGTGCGATTGCTTTTGCTGTTCGTTCATTATCACCTGTAAGCATTATTAATCGCATGCCCATTTTTTTTAATGTAGCAACAGCTTTATAGGAGGTATCTTTGATGACGTCTGCAACTGCAATTAAACCTATAATTTTTCCATCATACGCAACGATCATAGTTGTCTTTCCGTGCTCTTGCAAACTGCCCATTTTGTTACCAAGCTCTGACGCGAGAGAATAACCTACCTCTAAAAGCATTGCATCATTTCCAAGGATCAATTCCTTCCCGTCAACAAAAGCTTTAATTCCTTTGCCAGGGATCGCTTCAAAGTTAGATGGGTCATTTAACGACAAGTCACGCATTATTGCAGCACGAACAATAGCTTCGCCTAATGAATGCTCAGAACCTTTCTCTGCACTGGCTGAAAGGCGGATGACCTCATTTTCTGAAAAGTCATCAGCTAGAACAATGATGTCGGTTACTTCGGGAACACCTTTTGTAATAGTGCCGGTTTTATCAAAGATAATTGTATCAATTGTTAGTGTCTTCTCGAGTGATTCTGCGTTTTTGAAGAGAATACCAAGTTCGGCGCCCTTACCCGTACCAACAATTACCCCTGTTGGCGTAGCTAAACCAAGCGCGCAAGGGCAAGCGATAACTAAAACCGCAATGGTATAAAGAATAGCTCGAGTATACCAACTTACATCCTGCATCACTTCTCGAAATGGCTGAATGTTGGTAAATGCTCCGAGAAGCAACCAGACAATTAAGACAACTGTTGCAATAATAATTACTGCTGGCACAAAATAAGAAGAGACTTTATCAGCGAGCCTTTGAACGGGAGCTTTACTTCCCTGAGCATCTTCCACTGCTTGAATAATCCGTGCAAGAACAGTATCCTTTCCGACATTTTCCGCCTTAAACTTGATCAAACCGTTTTTGTTAATCGTTGCACCAATGACTTTATCACCGACCGTTTTATCGACTAAAAGACTTTCACCGGTGATCATAGACTCATCAATAGCAGTTGAACCTTCAACGATCACGCCATCTACCGGGATTTTCTCCCCAAGACGGACAATAACAATATCACCAACAAGAACCTCATCAATTAGAATGTCTTGTTCTATTCCATCACGGATGACCTTTGCTGTTTTTGGTTGCAAACCAATTAACTTTGCAATGGAGTCAGACGTTCGCCCTTTTGCGATTGCCTCTAGATATTTACCCATAATGAGAGCTGTTAAGATGATTGCAGCAGATTCGAAATAAATCTCATTCCTTCCAAGGCTCAAAGAAATAAGACTGTAGATATAAGCAGCACTACTCCCCAGAGTAACTAACACATCCATATTCGAGGTGAAATGAATGATAGCTTTAAAGGCACTTTTGAAGAAAGCCCAGCCAACATAGAAGAAAATAGGCGTGGTTAAAGCCAGCATTAGCCAAGGTTGCCAGCTCTTCGTCATGAAATAAGGGATCATCCCAAAAATGACTATCGGAATAGAAAAAATCACTCCAACAATTAAGCGAGCACGATACTGGAGTCGTTCTTCTTTTTCCAGGCGCCGTCTTTGACTCAAAGCGTCCTCTTCTATTGACTTTTCAACGTCATAACCAATGGCTTTGATAACTTTCTCAAGTGTTTTGACCGTCACTAAGCTAGGATTAAATTCCACCGTAGCTTTTCTCGTAGTCAAATTAACAAAGGCAGAAAAAACGCCGGTTATCTTTTTTAGGGCTTTCTCAACATTTTGTGCACAGGAAGCACATGTCATACCTGTGACAAGCAGATCAATTTTTTCTTTTCGAATGCCATACCCCACGCTTTCTATTGTTTCAGCAAGCTCCTTCTCAGAAATAAGTTTTGGATCAAAAGAGACAATAACTTCATTCGTAGCTAGGCTGACATTTGCTTCTTCAACGCCAGAAGTGCGTTTTAAGACTCGTTCCACTGTTCTGCTACAAGCAGTACACGTCATTCCTGTGACGCCAAGCTTGATTGTTTTTTTCTCTTCAACTTCAGTCATAGACAACAAGTCAACCTCAGCGATATTTAGAGTTCTCCTTCGACATGATAACCTAAGTCCTCTATGACTTCAACAACACGTTGTTTATCAATAAGAGAATCATTAAAGGCTACCTCGGCAATTCCCTTTGCAAAATCTGCTGTTGCTTCTTTCATACCATCTAACCTAGAGAGTGCTCTGCCAATAGAAGCAGCACAACCATTACAACTCATGCCACTAACCTTAAAAGTAATTTTTTCATTCATCGTTTTTCATTCACCGTACAACAATTTTTCTTTTTTTTTCTTCTAAGAGAAACATAGGTGTTTGTAAATTTTTAATGAATTGCTATAAAAAATGAGAAAATGTTCTCTTACAAGTTCTGTTTGTAATTTTTCTCTTCGATTAGAACTTTTCCAGAAAGTATTTTTGATAGGTGAAAATCGCCGGAATACCTCCCGAGTGGAGAAACAAGACATTTGCATCAGAAGGGATTTCTCCTTGTTGGATAAGATCTAATAAACCAACCATTGCCTTCCCATTATAAACAGGGTCAAGAAAGAGCCCTTCAAGTTTTGCAACAAGTTTAATTGTATCGATCATTTTTACCGTTGGTTTACCGTAACCTTCACCGGCATATTGGTCGAGAATGACTATCTCTTTCTTTGAGATTCCAAGATTCAACCCCCATTCCTTTTCAAAATTGGCCACTATTTCCCTTATTGCTTTTCCTGTTTCTTTCTTTTTGTCGCCAACGCCGATTCCAATTATGGAGAGGTCAGGGTAATAGAGTTTTTTTCCGATAATTAGTCCTGCTTGAGTTCCCCCACTTCCGGTTGCTAAAACGAAATAGTCAAAAACAAGCTCCAGTTGACTTGATTGTTCGGCAAGTTCTTGCATGAAAGCGACATACCCTAGAATGCCTACTTTATTAGACCCCCCAGTAGGAATAACATAAGGTTGCTTTCCTTCGTGTGCAAGTTGCTCAGCAATTTCAAACATTTTTTTCTTCCGGTCCGAAGAGGAATGAACACGGTGAATTTTCACGTCCAGGAGTTTGTTCAATAACAAATTCCCAGTCATCGCTTCACCGACAAAGGAATCCGATAAAACAAGCTCACAATCCAACCCTAAGCGTTTAGAAAAGGCCGCCGTTTGAACACAGTGATTTGACGTTACCGCGCCCTCTGTAATGATGGAATCAGACCCTTTAAGAAGAGCATCTGCCAAAAGAAACTCGAGTTTCCGATTTTTGTTTCCACCAATAGCTATGCCAGTTAAATCATCTCTTTTCACGTAAATTTTTGCCTTACCAAAATGCTCGCTCAAGCGATCCATTGGTACAATAGGTGTTGGGAGGAGACAATGCTGAAGTCGCGGAATAGTTTCGAGATCAAATGACATCATAAGCATATTATTCTCAGCTAAGATTATTAGATTTATCTTTAGAAAGCAATTAAATCAGACTTAAAAGTTGTCTGCGAAGCAGAAAAGGCAATTTTTCAACTGATTATAACGAAATTCCCTTTTTGGGGAAGATTTATTATTTAGCTAGTTATTTATTTCCTTACTTTAATCGTATTTACGTAAATACAGGAGAACTCTCTTGGCTACAGAGAACGTTATTGCAATCCTCCTTGGTTGCCTGGCAAATTCGATTTATAATATTGGATTAATATTCAAAAAAAGAGGCATTTGTTCACTCCCAGAATTAGAAACACAAACGGTTTGGCAAAATATCAAAAATTTCGCAAAATGTAAAACATGGGTTTTTGGCTATTTATTAACAATCGTTCAGTGGTTCCCCCTCATGTATGCCATTAAACTAGGATCCCTCTCGCTGGTTGCCCCAACAATGGCGGTCGGTTTTATCGTTCTAATTTTACTTTCCTGGTTATTTTTAAAAGAACCAATAACCATTCTCGAGATCTCAGGAATAGGAGTGATAATTGTTGGAATCATTGCTCTTTATTCCGGGCCACCCATTGACCCGGCACACTTTAATCTGGATGAAATGATTTACCGCTTCTCTCAGCCAAAAGGATATGGCTTTCTTATTACTTTTGCAGTTTTTATTGTAGTCATGTTGATTGTCTCACTTGGAAGAAAGTTTACACAAGCAGGAGCTCTGTTGGGGATGGCTTCTGGGTTCTCCTATGCTCTTGCAACTATTTTTGCAAAAGGAGCAATAGGAAGCCTACGCTTTGGTACGGGGGAGTTTTGGCAAAATTCAGTTATGCGTTGGGAATGGTGGATTTTCTTATTTATTATGATAATTGGCTACATCGTTGCTTTTACATCCCAACAAATTGCCCTAGATAGGGGGAAAGCCATTGTTGTTTCACCAACTTTAGACATTATGAATCTGTTCACACAAGTGACTGCTGGAATCATCGTCTTTGCGGAATGGTATACCGTCTGGGAAAGCACCTTACTTCTCTGGCAAAAGGCATTAAAAGTGAGTGCTATCATTATGATCATTTTTGGAGTTGCAATGTTATCCTTCTTTAAAGCAAAAAGTGAAGTTATGAATAAAACAAAAACCACTCTGAAAAAGAACAAAGAAGACGAGGATGCCCCAGCAGAGGGAACTAAAGCCGTTTCATTAAAAGAGGAAGATGCAACCCCTCTAAGTCAAGAAGTAAAAATAGATATTAAAGCACCGCCTACTTCAAGCAAGAGTATCTTACAGAAAAATATCACCGAAAAAGTACTCGAGATTAATCCCCATAAACAATAAAGAACCAATGGAAAGAATTTTGATAGGAGAGCCTTTTTGGTAGAAATAAAAAAGGCTTGAGAAAATGTTTGAAGGGAAAAAAGTACTTTTACGCTCAGTTGAACTCTCAGATCTTGATGACATTTTAGAGCATTTCAATACTATCGACTTACGAAAATTTATCTCCACACCACTACCATATAGTCATGAAGAAGAAGAACAGTGGATTCGAAAGACTTGGGAAGAACGACAGAAAGGAGTAGCCTATCATTTTGCAATTGTAAAGAAAGATACAAGAGAATTTTTGGGTACGTGTGGCCTTTTTGATATAAATACTATCACAAGAACGGCTGAGTTAGGAATTGCGATTCATGCTAAAAAAAATTGGGGGAAAGGGTTTGGCACCGATACGATGACTGTATTATTAAACATTGGCTTCAAGTTTTTGAATTTGCATCGCATCGAGCTTCGTGTTTTCGAATTCAATAAAAGAGCCATTCGCACCTATGAAAAAGTTGGTTTTAAAATGGTGGGCAAATTACGCCAGGCACATTTTAGCGACGGGAAATACCATGATGTTATCTTAATGGATATTTTACAAGACGAGTGGCTCTCCAGAGAATTAAAGTAGTTCTAATTCTGTAACCCGCCTAGTATTTGATGCTCTACAACAATTCTTCTGAAAGAGCCGATAAGGCTTTTTCAGCAGGTGCAAAAATACTGCAGTCGGCTAAAGAGCTAATTGGGGTTTCCTCAAGATTGATTTCAATTAGAACAGCACCATTTTGTTTGGCAATTCTAGGGAAATCTGCAACAGGATAAACAAGTCCGCTTGTCCCAATGATGAGGAGAACATCACATTCCTCCGTCAAGATTTGAACACACTTTTTAAGGACGTTGGGGTCTAGTGATTCACCAAACCAAACAACACCGGGTCGTAGAAAACTTTTTTGACATTTGGGGCAGAGGGGCGGTTCTTTTGGTGCTGTGAGCAATTGCCTCTCAAAACCACAATTCATACACCAAGCGTGGAAAATGTCTCCATGCACTTGAAGTATTTGCTTCGAACCGGCTCGTTTATGCAAATTGTCAACATTCTGGGTAATGACCCATGACAAAAGGTTGTTTTGTTCTAATTTTGCAAGTGCAAAATGTGCGGGGTTAGGGGCTTTTTCCAAGATCAAGTTCATTCGCCAGGCATACCATTCCCAGACGATGTCTGGCTGCTTCGAAAAGGCCTGTGGAGTAGCCAATTCGAGAACATTATAGTGCTTCCACAAACCATCCTTTCCTCGAAATGTCGGGATCCCTGAACCTTTGGAAATTCCTGAACCTGTTAAGGCTACAATTTGCTTGCCAGAGTTGCTTTCTGTTTGTTTTGAGGTAATTAACTCGACCGCTCTTTGTAGGCTCTTTTTGAAAGTTTTACCCGACATTGTAATTGATATTTGCTACTAACTTGACTAAAAATTATTCTCTTTCCTTTTCAGTTTTCGAATTAGGGGTCACAGCAGCAACTTTTGTACGAAGAGTGGTAAAAAAGGAGGTGAGATCAACGTTCCCGCCAGAAATAACAATGCCTACTTTTTTACCTGCAACAGAAACTTTCTTTGAAAGGACGCCTGCAAGAGAAACAGCACCAGAAGGTTCAACAACAAGTTTCATTCGTTCCCAAAGAAACTGCATGGCATCGACAATTTGCTCTTCTGTAACAGTTATAATATCATCAACTAGCTTCATAACAATTTGAAAGGTATTTGGTCCAAGTTGTGTGCGCAAACCATCAGCAATGGTTTGGGGGTTTATTGATGGCTGAAGTTTCCCCGTCTTAAATGTTCGATAGGCATCATCAGCATTTGCCGGTTCCACAGCAATAACCTTGCAATTCGGGAGCAATCCTTTCGTGGCAATTGCTGTACCACTTAATAAACCGCCACCACCAACAGGCACAAAAATGTAATCTAAAGAACCGACATCTGTAATTAACTCATAAGCAGCAGTTCCGGCACCATGAATAATGCGAAGGTCATCTGAGGGATGGACAAATGTATAGCCATGTTTTGCAATCAAGGGTTTAACAGCTTCCTCTCTGTCGCTTGGTTTTGAGCCACAAACAACAATTTGAGCGCCATAACCTTTTGTGGCCGCCATTTTCACTTTCGGAGCATTCTCCGGCATAACAATAACAGCATGTACTCCTAGGACTTTAGCGGCGAGAGCGAGTGCTTGAGCATGGTTCCCAGAGGAATGAGTAATAACTCCCTTACGCCGTTCTTCTTGAGAGAGCTGGAGAAGAGTATTCATTGCCCCCCGAAATTTAAAGGCACCAATTTTTTGAAAGTTTTCACACTTGAAAAAACACTTGCAATCAAGTAGCTGGTCAAGAGTAGAAGAAGTCATTGTAGGAGTATGATTTACATAATTTTTGATTCTTCGATACGCAGCTTCAACTTTCTCAAACATCACTAATCGGTTATTCTTATTGTTTTTACCTATTAAATCTTGTTTCAAAGTTTTTCAAGAAGAAAGCAAGAGACTTTTTCTCAACAATTTTCAAAATAAGAAAAGAGAAAGTCAGGCTAAAAAAAACAATAGCCTAACTCAAATGAAATTACTCGACGACTTTTTCGACGAATTTGATATTCATCGTTTCTAGCTCGTCTAGAATAGGATTGTAAATTTCAGGTGTGATTGGTATCAGTATCCCACTTCCTTTAATTTCGCCTTCAAGCATTAGACGTACTGCAATGGCAACAGGCAAGGAAACCGTTCGGGACATGGAGGAATCACCGTTGGGAATGCCATAATCTAAGAGGGTAGAATAGATAGTTTTCTTTTTACCATTGGGGTATTCAGCTTCAAATTCATGCCGCATAATGATCATATCTTGTTCATGTGGTTTGAATTTGCCGAGTTTGTTGAGGAATTGGTCTGCAAGTGCATCAAGATAGGAGCCACCTGTTGGTAAGGGCGTGTCATCAAACAAGCCTAGCCATTGTAAACGGTCAAGGCATTTTGCATCTACGGGCTTTCCTAATTTTCGAGCAACTTCTTGGCGGATGTCATCTCCCGAGTAGTTCAAGATTTTTTGAAGCAGTTGTTTCCAAGTCATTCCTTCTAAGCCCTCTTTAGCTTCTTTATCCATGAGCCCCAAATCAAATAGAGCTTGCAAGGTTTCACACCAACCTGGATAGCGGAAGGTTCCACGGAACATGGTTTTAATGCCTTCTAAGCCATATAAGTCAATGTATTTCAGGCTGTCGCGGTTCGGATAGGCTTCTAACTCCATTCCCTCAACAGACATTGTCCAATAGTGGTTGAACAGGTCGCCACTCTTAATTTCCACGATCTTACCATTCTCGAGATATTTTGCAGGATTCGTTCCGGCAAGGATAACTCCTTTTGGTGACCAGGAGAACTTGTATCCCAAAGGATTGTCATTTGAATTTGGGGCAGGAAGTCCGCCTGTAATTGAGCGGAAGCTTACGATTTTTCCCCCTTCACTTTTTACTTTGTGAATGATTCGCATAGCACTCATGTGATCTGTTCCGGGATCGACACCACATTCATTCATAATCATGATCCCGGCTTTTTTCGCATCTGCTTCAAGGGCTTTCATAGCATCACTCACATAAGAGGTTGTTGCCATATGCCTTTTATGCTTGATACATGCTTTGGCTATTTGTGGATGGTAGACATATGGGAGTAAACTCACAGCTAAATCATTATTTTGAATGAGCCCTGTGGCGTCAAGATCATCTTTTGTGATATCAAAAGCAACAGCTTTGCCATTTGGATGTCCAGCAATTATTGCTTCTGCTTTACTTACCGTACGAGAAGCAACAGTTACTTCAAAGCCTTTTTCGAGTAAATACCGAATGCCGGGCTTTGCAACAAGTCCAGCACCAAAAACGACTACTTTGTTCATTGAAATCCATACCTTTCAATTTATACCGTACATTAAGTTCCAAATCGAAGTTAAATGTTTTTTCGTCCTTCTTTTTAGTTCAAATTAGATCTGAAATAGAAAGAGAATACACTAGGACAAACTAACAATAGAAATTGGAAAGAGATGGGTTTTACCAGCAGTAACTTTTATCTATGGAGAACACCAATTGATGCGAATTTTTGGAAAGGTTTCCAAGTTAAACTGTTGCTTCACTAAACCCTTTGAAATAGACTCATTCAATTAATCGTTTGTTATTGAAAAGTAACTCAATTACTCAAAGAAAATTCACAAGCAAAAAAAGAGAAAGGGAGAGATTAACCTAAAAATTGGCTAATGTATTGGTAGCTCGGTGTTAACTCTCCTTTCCAGAGTATCACAGCACGTTTGATTTCATCTTTCAAACCCGAATTGTCAAGGCTGCCAGAATAGTCTGCTTTTGCGATATTGGGAACGAAGGGAAGTAAGGTATCACTGAAATATTCTGATGCGTCTCGGGGGATTTCGGTTGGGAGATGATCAATTGCCAGAATCGTAGGGCCTTTCCCGGCAACTCCATCCTTTGCAGTATTATCAAATGGATTGTAAACATAGAAAGGTCGGTCGATATAGGAGATGCGTATTGTTGCTTCAATACCTCCTTCTATATCACAAGAGATATCACCAATAAAACGAAGGCGAGGAGGTTCATCTTTCGAGAAAAGATTCTTGAGGTCCTCTTTTGTCACCGAACGAGGATATTTTGCTGACCAATAAGCACCATTAACGAGAACGGTAATATACTCAAGGTAACGCTCTGCAAAAACACCAACATATTTTTCAGGGTGGTCATAATAATCTTGGAGTTCAAATTTATCTGAAGCTTTTTTCGGCACCACCATGTGTTCTTCTTTGAAAACCACTTTGTAAATGTACTTACGACACTCCTCTTTATTGGGGTTGTTTACCAAAGTAGCTAGCTGTTCAGGCTCAATCGTTTTTATAGGGAAGACATCAAGAATGGATTGTGCCCCTTGAGAAACATTACCATACCCCAGAAAACCAATAACAAGCGGACAAAGCTCTTCAGGAATGCCCTCTTTCTCAATATCTTTGGCAACTTTCTTCATCGCTTCTTTAGCTTCAGCCAAATCAAAATATTTGCTTGCTTGTTTTATCTCGAGAAATGCCGTTTCAAGCCCATCCACTTCTTTCAAACGCAAACCAAAACCATGCAAAGTATCAATCATTCCCGCATAACCAGCATGTCGACCAAAGAAAATAAGCCGGCGATTCTTTGCATCAGTAATTTTTTCATAATCAATTATCGTACATCCAACAGCCATCATTTTTTTAAGCATGGGCATATTGTCTTTCTGCCCCTTAATGACATGATGAAACGAAACAAGAACACCATCTGGACGGAACATATCTTCTGTCATTTCTTTAATTCCGAAAACAACGGTGCAATCAGAAAGATCCTCTTGAATGAGGGCACCAGCTTGCGTGTACTCCTCATCTGTGAATGCTCTAGTTTCCGATGGTTGAAGAACTGTTTGAATGGTTTGTTCCTCTTTCAACTTTCGAACGGCTTTTGGACACAAAGGTGTTCGCCGTTCCCCAGGTTTTGTCTCACGTCGTATTCCAATTTTTATATTCATCTATGACACTTCCTATAATTTGTTTCTAGAAAATCTAACTTCTTTCTCTTTAAAAGCATTTGTTCTATTGAAGAGCATTTGTGGTTTAATAATGTAATGCTGTTAATTGGACCATTATTTCTTAAGCTATATAGAAAATTAATTATATTACTTCCATTAACAAAAGAATGTTTTATCGCTTTAAAAAAAGGTGTATAACTATTTCCAACAATGAACAGTTCATCGGAATCAACATTGGGTCAGTATCGGTTAATGTTGTTAGCATTGATGAAAAGGGAACACCAACTATTTTCAAGAGGGCACATCTTGGTAAACCGGTTGTTGTTTTAGAAGAGTTACTACAAGAGCTGGAACCCACCAAAAGAACTTTCTATGGTATTTCAGGTTCTTTTGGCGAGATTTCTGAAATTGCTGCAATCGAGCGCGGAATTCAAGCATTAAATGAAAAATTTGATGCCATCATTTCTTTAGGTGGAGAAGCTCTTATTCTCTATGTGCTGGATGAGCAAGGTTTTATTGTCAACGTCCTGTCTCATGACAAATGTGCCGCTGGGAGTGGAGAATTCTTTATCCAACAAATAGATCGTTTAGGGCTGTCACTTGAGGAAGCAATCAAACTTGCCGCAAAAGGAAAGAAAGTTGAAATTGCATCGCGATGTTCGGTTCATTGCAAGTCAGACATTACACATAAATTAAACAAAGGTGAAGCCACTGTTGAGGACCTGCTCCTTTCAGTCCTTGCAAGTATGGTAAATAAAGTTAAGGGATTGCTTATACAAGCCCAGAAAAAAATGAACCGGCTTCTTGTCATTGGTGGGGTGGCACTGAATGATGTTTTTGTAAAGTTATTACGAGAAGATTTGCCGGATGTAGATGTTGTTATTAAGGATGTCAGTCCCGTTTTTGAAGCATATGGAACTGCACTTCTCGTCAAAGATAAGCCCATCGAAGATGAATTGAAATTAAAAATGCAGAAAAGCTTCACGAAACACCCCTCTTTACGACAATTTGCAAAACAAGTGAAAATCTTTGAAGCACCCAAAGTGAGCACCAACTTCGACAAGAATAAAGCATTCATTCTCGGCGTTGATGTGGGGTCAACAACTACAAAAGCAGTTTTATTGGATCCTGATGAAAAAAGCATTTTAGCTTCCTATTACGGACGAACAAATGGCAAACCAATAGAAGCAACAACAAAATGCATTAAAGAAATTCTCAAGCAAGTTGGGGATGTTAAGATCTATCTAGTTGGTGTGACCGGTTCTGGGCGTGCTCTTGTTGGTGCTTACCTCGGCACAGGAGCAATTTATAATGAGATTTCAGCCCATTCTGAAGGAGCAGTCTTTTTTGATCCTGAGGTTGACACCATTTTCGAGATTGGGGGACAAGATTCGAAATATATGTATCTTCAAAATGGTGTTCCTGTTGATTATGCAATGAATGCTGCGTGCTCTGCCGGCACAGGCTCGTTTCTCGAGGAAAGTGCCAAGGGTGACCTAGGGATTAGTGTCTATGACATTTCAAACATTGCAATAGACGCGGATATGCCTGTTCGCTTTAAAGCTGATTGTGCTGCATTCATTAATACTGACATTCGAACCGCATTGCAAGAAGGTTATCGGCGAGATGACATCATTGGTGGACTAGTCTATTCAATTGTTGATAACTATTTGAATAAAGTTAAGGGCTCAAGACCCATAGGTAAGAAAGTTTTCTTTCAAGGCGGTGTTGCAAAGAACCATTCAGTTGGATACGCGTTTGCTCAAGCAACAGAAAGTGAAATTATCATCCCACCAAATCCAGAATTAATGGGGGCCTTTGGTATTGCTCTCCTCGTGAAAAACAAATACGAACAACACGAAATTAACGGCATGCCGGAACAAACGACACTTAAAGGACTTATCAAATCGAAACTCAAAAGCCTGGGAACGTTCACCTGTAAAGCATGTGAAAATTATTGTACGATTGAAAGGTATGAAGTTGGTGGCCGTCGCTTTTCCTTTGGAGGAAGTTGCAGTAGATATGAACATCAATGGCGCCATATGAAAGTTGAGGAGAAACCTGATTATGTACATCAACGGAATCAATTAATTCTTGAGAGCGGCGATGAAACTCAAACAGAGACACAAAAAAAGAGTAAAGGAAAAATTGGCATTCCTCGCGCATTGTTAGTCCATAGCCTTTTCCCGCTATATTCAACCTTCTTTAAAGAATTGGGTTATGAAGTTGTGCTTTCAAAAATCGATAAAGAACGAGAATTGATGACTAACGCGGCTTTTTGTTTCCCCATTCAGATCCTTCATGGAGCAGTATTAGATCTCATTAAGAAGAAAGACATTACTCGAATCTTTTTGCCCCATGTTCACAATTTACCTAAAGGAGACAAATGGCTGGATGCAACATTCTGCCCAATTACTCAAGCTAGCCCCTATTTTATTTCCACAGCCTTCAAAAATGTTGACTTCTTAAAACCGGTTCTCGATTATTCCGAAGGGTACGAAAATAGTGATGCTCTAATAACAATGGCAGTAGAAGAATTGAACGAGACACGACTCCAGGCAAACGAAGCATATCAAAAAGCAGTAGAAAAGCAACTTGCCGTTGAAAACCAATTGCAACAAATGGGTGAAGAGATCATTAAAGAGTTGCAAGAAAAAGATGAGATTGGCATTCTTCTTGTTGGAAGAAGCTATAATGCTTTTCCCCCGGAAACCTCTTTACGAATCCCAAAGAAACTCGCAAGCATGGGCGTAACAGTTATTCCGTTTGATTTTCTCAAAAAAGAGGAAGTAAACGATATCCCGTGGTTCTTTGTTAACTATGCAAAAGTGGCGATAAATCTTGCGAAAAAGTATGATAACTTGTTCCTTCTCTATATCAATAGCTTCAGTTGCACCATTGATGCATTTAGTCAGAATTATGTCCGTTCAGAAATGGATTCGAAACCCTATTTGATGTTAGAGCTGGACGCTCACACAGCAGACGCAGGCATTCAAACAAGATTAGAAGCTTTTCTTGAGATTATTAAAAATTACCGCGCGGGCAAACGAAAGGAAGAACCAAAACCATTTCAAGTTGCAAAAGTTAAACGAAGAAATGGCAGAGTTGTTGTAATTACCTCCAAAGGAAAGCAAATAAGTATTCGAGATCCAAGAGTCAAACTGTATTTGCCTAGTTTTTCAAAATATCACACAGAAATTGGTGACAAAATCCTTTCCTTATTTGGTTTTAATGCAGGCGGAACAACAGAGATAAAATTAGATTACCTTCTAAAAGGCTATCGCTATAGTTCAGGGAAAGAATGCATTCCTCTTCCTGTCGTTCTCGGGCAAATTTTAACCCTTGTAAAGAACCGAAAACCCGGGGAAATAATTGGGATGTATATGATTCGCGGAGGGGCACCTTGTGCAGTCTACAGCTATTTTCATTATATCGAACAATTCCTCGAGAAAAACCAAATCGAAGATGTCTTCCTCTATAGATTTGACTATTTAACCAAATTCTTGGGAACAAAATTAACCCAAGTGATACGCCACGTTCCTGCAGCGATTATCATGGGTGACTTGATGTGGGAAATTGAAAGCTCTTTACGAGTAGTGGGAGAGGACGGCAGTGTCGAACTATTACATACCTATTGGCAACAATTTTTAGATGAAGCCAAAACATTAAAAGATTATCGTCGAGGAATCAAGAAGCTTATCAGGAACATTGCTAAGATTCCTCGAAAAATGTCTCCAAAGGATGCTCCGAAAGTTCTGGTGAGTGGCGACTTTTTTGTCCGGTTCAGCGACTTTTTCTTGGGTGAACTCCGCGAGATTTATGCTAAGGAAGGGATAATTGTTAAGTCAACAGATCTATTTGAATTATCCATTTATGCTCAAAGCTCTAGTTCCAGCTACTTAGTAAACAAAGAATGGAAGAAGAACCCTGATAAACTGGGGACTATCCTAAAAGCTACAACTTCACTCTGGGATGATGTTTCACAAATACTGCTAGTTGGAAAGATTGGCACAGCCCTTATGCTTCGAATTGAGAAGAGATTACGGAAGCGATTCAAACGAACAGGCCTATTGTATGCCCATCCAAATGACTTGACAACGATAAATAGACTGTCAGAACCTTTGATAAGCCCCCTCATTTTCGGAGAAGCAATTCCAACAGTTGGAAAAGGGATGGAAGCATTAGAAGGATCACTTTATGACTCCCTCGTATTAACTGGCCCATTCAATTGTTTGCCGTACAAAGTCTCCCAAGCAATCTTGAAACCTATTTATTTAGAGAATCAAATGCCATTCCTTGTTTTTGATGTAGATATAACAGCTGTCAATCCTAATGTAAAACGACTCATTTACGCGAATATTGAGCAAATAAAAAGAAGAAGAGAGGACATAATCTTACAGAAACAAAGACAAAAAGCCATACGGATAAGAGGAAGAGTAAGTAAACTCTTGCAAAAGAGACTTAGAAGAAAAATGAGGAAAATAGAGAGAAGAGATGAATAATAAAAAAGAACAGTCAATAGAAAATGAATGAAAGCTATAATTGAAGAATAACGAAAAAGTCCGATGGTAAAATTTTTAAAATGGAAGTAATCAATATACAAATCGAAAGGTTCCGGTCTTAGCTCAGCCTGGCCAGAGCGCTCGGCTGTAGACTTTGTCGCTCCGATGACGGCAGAATGAGTCGGAGTCAGCCGCGTTTCTCGCGAAAGGCATAAACCGAGATGTCCGGAGAGCTAAGGTGCCTTTACCTTTGCCCGGAATTCAAATCTCCGAGACCGGACCATTTCTATCCTTTTTCTTGACAATGGGAGTGGGTAAAAGATTCTTTGTTCTATCCAAAAATGTTTTTTGCCCTATCTGATGCTCTTAAACAGAGATCTTTCAATTCCCTATCTATCAGCCGCTTTATTTTTCTTAGTCCTTTTGTTTCCACAGGTTGGTCCAGAATTTCATTCATGCCGGCCATTTTTTCTTCAATTTGCTTGAGCCGCCTTCTTACTTCGCCTTCGGCGGTCTTCTTTTCAAGAACACAATATAGGAACATTGTCCCGGGCTCTTCCGTATTCAGATCATGTAACATTATTGAGAACTTCGATAATTTCAGAACCTCAGGTCTATCAGCAAAAGCTTCTTTTGCAAACGTTTTCAAGGCGGTCATCAGACTTGCTTTTATCATTGGATCTACATCTTTAACACTCGGATGATAGCTCCTTCGTAATATTGGTAAGCCATTGACTATCAATCCTGCTTCGATTATTGCCATTGTTTTCAAGCCGTTTTTTTAAGTCGATTTTTTTCCTTCTTTTCACTCTTTACAGATATTATTAATGTTTGCTTTTAGTTAGTTTATTGTTCCAGTTTCCTCTTTGAAGAACAATTTTTTTTAATTGAAATAACAATAACTTCTTAAATTCTTTTTTCCCATATCATTACTATCCAAAAGTAACTTTCAAGGTTGTTCTACAGTGAATTACCGCAAGATTCTTCTCGCAACTACTGGCCCGATCAAGGCCATTACAATTATTTGGGGATTTCTCATTCTCATTATTGCTTTTATTTATTATTTATTCTTTAATCCCGAAGGATTGCTCAATATCGCAGAGAGCTATCCTGTGACCTTTAGAGTAATTAACGTCATTATTTCTGCCATTCTCTTTCTCTACTGGCTCATCGTTTGGAATATTTTAACAAAAGCGTTTTTCAGAGAGGATCTTAAATATAGCGAAAATAACGGGTGTAAAGTTGGCTAAAATCGATGGTTGAGAAGAAAATCGTCTGGTTTGATATCCTAACGCCAAAGCAAGCAATGCTTTTTATTGCACTTGGCAAACGCCTTCAAGAATTTGGCTTTGAAGCCATTTATACAACAAGAGAGCATGATTACATTCACGACATCTTTCATCATTATGGCATTCCCTTTCACTCGTTTGGAAAATATGGGGGCAAGTCCCTTGAGATGAAATTGCTTGCTAGTGCAAAGCGTGTTGTGAAACTTTCAAAATTTATTATTGCTCTTCCTCATCAACCGGCTCTGGCTATATCCCTCTCCTCTCCTGACGCCACCAGGGTCGCTTATGGATTAAAGATACCGATCATCCTATTTAACGACACATCTCATTCAGAACCTGTCGCCAGATTAACGCTTTCTTTAGCCCAACACTTGATAACATTGAGTTGCATTGACACTCAGAAATTCATAGCTTTTGGCGCACAACCAGAAAGAATCCACACTTATTCAGGTGTAGACGAGATCGAATATATTTTCGGCGAAAATTATCAGCACTTTCTCAAGCTCCGCAATAAAACCTCTGAACGATATCTTGTTTTCCGTCCCGAAGAAAGCTATGCAAGTTATATGATCAATCAAAGTACGGAACTCTATCTCGAGCTTCTCGAGGAGATTTTAACGAATTACACTGGGCAAATCTATGTTTTGCCCAGATATCCACAACAAAAAGAAGCTATTAAGCAACAATTTGGTCCTCGGGTCTTTATGCCCAAGAAAGGGATTTTTTTCATGGATCTGCTCTCCAAAGCAGAACTCGTCATCACCGGTGGCGGGACCATGGCACGTGAGGCTGCACTGTTAGGCATTCCATCACTAACCTATTTCTGGCGCCATTTAGAACCACAGGTATTCCTTGAAGAAATGGGTTTTCCAAGTTTTTCGACTCAAACATTAGAAGATACTATTAGAACCATCCGAAAACTCTGTGCGAATCCCAGCAACTATTGGAAAGACACAGCAAAGCTTTTCACTAAAATTCAAAAACCGGGTGATATTCTTCTCGAAGTGTTAAGAACAGATAAGAAATTAGGAAAACTGCTTTCCTGATATGCTCCTAGTGTTCACCTTTTTTCCTTTTTGGTTTGGATATCCAAGGGTAGGGAACGGGACGTTCATGTCTTTTTTTATATGCTTTGAAAAACCGTTTAATTTTTGACCGCAATACCGGATGAGTACCACCTACCGGAATGGACTCTTTTCGTAGGATCATTGTGATGACATCCTGCCATGTTTCAGGTTCGACCAGAAAATCGGTCCAAGCATTTCCGATTTCTTCTGTGGAATGCCCATCACTTCCTGCCACCATTGGCAAGTCCAGCTCTTGGGCAACTTTAATGGCTTTTTTATTATATCGTGGCAAGGTACTACAACCATTTATAACTTCAATTGCATCCGCATTTATTTTGTACACTTCTTTTTTTATTCCCAGACGAATGAAATCAAAAGGATGAGCAGGAACAGCAATTCCTCCCAACCGATGGATGATCTTGACTGTTTCTTGGGGTGTTAAACCAATTTCAATTTCGCCATCGGTTATACCATAAGCTAAAATATGCCCTTTGCAAGTTGAGACCTCTATTCCCGGAATAATAATCAAATCCGTTTCAATTTCCAAAGCCTTATGTAATCCTCCAAAAGTATCATGATCAACTATGCCAATACCATCGAGACCCATTTTCTCTGCTTGTCGGATGATTTCTTCTACAGAATCCACCCCATCTGAATAATTAGTGTGAACATGCATGTCGATTTTGACCATTCTACTTAGTTCCTTTATTTAATGTTTTAATATGAAGGGTGTCTATTCTTTTTAAAGAATTTGTCCTAGTAATCTTGTCTTCAAACCTTCCTCAATTTGAACTGAATATCTATTGCCCAAGATTAAAGAGTTGTCTTTGACTGCTACTAGTTTATAGGATTTGTTTCTTAGAAGTGTCCACCTTCCTTCTCTTTCTCGTTTTAAAGCCAACGCTTCTCCTTTCCAACCCACCCATTTTCTGTTTTTTTCTAAAGTCATCTCCCTCACTAAGGCCGAAACTTCTCTCGACCGTTGTTTCACAATTTCAGTTGGTAATTTCT
>Ga0164310_10000359_pt1 | contig 23691 bp, 15 predicted proteins | sample GuaBasSedimGuay1_FD_121795 | JGI IMG/M metagenome (GOLD analysis project Ga0164310, IMG submission 121795) | Subseafloor sediment microbial communities from Guaymas Basin, Gulf of California, Mexico - Guay1, Core 4569-9, 0-3 cm | ecosystem: Environmental > Aquatic > Marine > Hydrothermal vents... | reverse complement strand
GATAGCCTTCCATACACCGCCTGCAACCTGGGAATACCTGCTCCTGGCGCTCTATGCGCCAGTTATGATCGTACTCTTGGTCTATACCTGGCGAGATTTCAAGAAACTGCGAGATTGGCGTCGTGCTCTCCTGTTCTTGGGTCTGCTCGTCTTCTCCCGATTGGCGGCTTTTTGGACAAGGTCTTTTTTCATCTCTGGCTTGTTCAACCTATTGCCGCCTCCCAACGTTCCCGATAGCCCCGACGCGCCATTTATATCATTGTTGTCCCTGCCGGTCATTGCTGCCGGGGCCTGGCTGGGGCCGGGACCGGCGTTGATAGTGGGATTGGTCAGCGGAATCTGGCGCGCTGGGATGACCACTCACGGTATCACAGATCCTTTCCACTTTGCCTTTTTTGGTTTTCTGGCTGGGTTCTTTCTGCGCCAGGACTATCGAGGCCGCCTGCCGCTCATCGCGCGCCAGCCCTTTCTTGCGGGGCCATTGGCGATGTTGCTGGCATCGCCGTTGCTGCTACTATCGGTATTCGCTCGCGTGACCGGTTGGGGGTTGGCGGCGGTTGATTACGCGGTGAACTTGGCGGGAGCGAATCTTGTTCCTGCGCTGCTAGAGTGCTTTGTGGCAGCAATCGTGGTGCAGGCAGCCTATATCTCACCCCGCCTGCGCCCCGTCCACGCGGCCTATCGCTCCCCTCCCTACACCCGCACGCTGAATCGCAGACTGCTCTTTCTGTTCGTCCCTTTGATTTTGACCATGACGTGCGCGCTGGTCTATGCAGTGACGGCGACGACTCTGCATGTGGCCACCCAAGAGGTAATAAACGAGATGGCGCGGGACGCCCACAGGGCCGCCGAGGACATTCCCTACTTTATCCACACTGGTCAGGGGCTGCTGGAAGAATTTGCCAACGACGAGGTGCTTCAGCAAAGCGACCAGGCGACGTTGCTAGAGGAACATCTACGCAGCGATTTACGAACGGTGGCGTTTTTCAACCAATTGATGCTGTTTGACCCGGATGGGCGGCGGCTGGCGATGTACCCCCAGGAACCCACCGGCGACCCGGAGCTGACGGAACAAGAAAAAACACTCCTACAGCGTGTGCTCGAAACCGGAGCGACACAGATCAGCACCGTACACCGCTCGCCGCGAGATGAAGCCATCCTCTCGTTCCTCGTGCCCGTGGAAGACGAAGAGACCGGCGAGTACCTTGGAGCATTGCTGGGACGCACCCAACTGGACATCAACCCGGTGCTCAACCGGGCGCTATCCAGCCTGCAATGGACCCGAGAGAGCGGCAAGGGATTCGTGGTGGACGAAGAATGGCGCATTGTCGCTCACTCCGATTCCAATATGCTTTTCACTGAGTGGCGCATAGACGAGAGCGCCCCTCCCCTCGCCACCGTGCGGCAGGGTCAGGCGTACGAGAGCCCCAACCCCCAAGATAACACGCGCGAGTTGGTCTACTGCCTGGAGGTGGAGGGATATTCGTGGCGCGTCGTGGTTCGCCTCCCTTACGACGTCGTGTTGGAACAGGCCCGTCAGGTCGCCACCCCGTTACTTTTTCTCCAGGCTTTGCTGGGCGGTGGGCTGGTGATCGTCATCCCCCTGGTCACTAGTTGGCTGACCAGACCGCTCACCCAGTTGGCCTCCGCCGCCGACCGCATCGCCGAGGGCGACCTGGCGCAGCCGGTGCAGGTGGCGGGCGACGACGAGGTGGCGCGGGTGGGCCACGCCTTTGAAGATATGCGCGTGCGGTTGAAGGATCGCCTGGACGATCTTTCACTGCTGCTCCAGGTCAGCCAGGCCGTCTCGGCGACGCTGGAACTGCCTGAGGGTATGCCCTTTGTCCTGGAAGGCGCGCTCAAGGCGACCAACGCGCAGGCGGCCCGCATCGTTTTCCTTTCGGCCAGCGGCGCTCCCCAGATGGTGATGTCGCGCGGAACGCCACAGGAGGGACTGGGAGCGCTCGACCGGGCGCTGGCCATAGCAGGCCGAGACCAGGAACGCCCTTTGATCGTGGAAAACCTGGCTCGGGCCAAAACCCTGGCCGAACCGGAAGTATTGGAAGGGCCGATCAAGGCCGTAATTGTCCTGCCCGTACGCACCAAAGACCGCGTGCCGGCCGTGATGTGGATCGGGTATGGCAAAGCCCGTCAATTCGACGCCTCGGAGGTTGACTTGCTTTCCACCCTGGTCAGCCAGACGGCGGTGCTGGTAGAGAACGCCCGCCTGTTCCAGGCCGCGGAGGGCGGACGGCGGCGACTGACGGCGGTTCTGACCAGTACCAGCGACGCCATCTTGGTCACAGACCGCGATGACCGTATCCTGCTGGTCAACCCGGCCGCCGAACGGTCCTTTGGCATTGCGGCCCAGGTAGCCGTTGGCCAGAAAGTCGACGAGGCTGATCTGTCGCCGGCGATGCAGGCGCTTTTTGAGGAAGCGGCACCCGAAAGCGGATCGCTGACTGGAGAGGTGCCCCTGCCCGACGGTCGGACGTTGTACGCCAGCATCTCGACCATCTTGAGCGCTGACGGTGAGCGGATCGGGCGCGTAGCCCTGATGCGCGATATCACCCACTTTAAGGAATTGGACGAGATGAAGTCCGAGTTCGTGGCGACAGTCTCACACGACCTGCGCGCGCCGCTCACGTTCATGCGCGGCTACACGACCATGTTGCCTATGGTGGGCGAGTTGAGCGGTAAGCAGAGCGATTACGTCGAAAAGATTTTGCACGGCGTCGGCCAGATGAGCGAATTGATTGATGACTTGCTCAACCTGGGGCGCATTGAGGCCGGCATAGATCTGGAGCGCCAGCCCTGTCATTTGGGAACCATTCTGGTCGAGGCGGTGGACGGTATGCGGGCGCGGGCCGCTGCCAAAGGACTCACCCTGCGGCTGGAGCCGACTGAAGGGAGCGCTGTGGTCGCTGGCGATGCGGCCTTGCTGCGCCAGGTAATCACCAACCTGGTGGATAACGCCATCAAGTACACCCCCAGCGGAGGCGTCGTGACGGCAGGACTGTCGGCGCACAAAGACCACTGCATGATCCGCATCGCCGACACGGGCATCGGCATCGCCCCGGATGATCGGGTGCGCCTGTTCGAGAAATTTTACCGCATCAGGCGGCGCGATACGGCCGACATCCCCGGCACTGGCCTGGGGCTGGCAATCGTCAAATCTATTGTCGAGCGCCACGGCGGAAAGGTGTGGGTGGAAAGCGAATTGAACATAGGGAGCACGTTTTACGCCAGCCTGCCCCTAGGCGAGATAGATGCACGAACTGTAGGCCGGAATGCCATCCCGGCTCACTGACAACAAACGAGGTGCGGTATGGCGTTGCAAATTGGAATCGTAGGCTTGCCCAACGTGGGCAAGTCTACTCTTTTTAACGCCCTCACGCAGGCCGGAGCAACCGTGGCCGCCTATCCTTTCACGACGATTGAACCCAACCGGGGGGTGACTATGGTTCCCGACCCACGGGTGGCGGCGCTGGCAGAGATGGTTGGGCCGGAGCAGGTGACGCCAGCGACGGTCGAATTCGTGGACATTGCGGGCCTGGTGCGCGGCGCCCACTGTGGCGAGGGGTTGGGCAACCAATTCCTGGGCCACATTCGCGCCGTGGACGCCGTCGCCCTGGTCTGCCGCTGTTTTGCCGATCCTAACATCACCCACGTGGACGGAATGGTGAACCCAGTGCGCGACATCCAGGTGCTTGACCTGGAACTGATCCTGGCCGATCTGGAGGTGGTGGAGCGCAAGCTAGAAAAGACCCGCTCGGCGGCCAAGTCCAACCCGCGCGAATACGGAGCAGAATTGAAGGCTTTGGAAGAATTGCGCGCCCGCCTGCAAGCCGGAGAAAAGGCCGCCGCCTGGGCCGCGAGCGGGAGCGCGAAGGCGGCGCTGGCGCGAGCGCTATCCTTGCTGACGGCCAAGAAGCGCGTCTACGTCGCCAACGTCGGCGAGGACGCTCTGCCCGATGGCGGCCCGCTGGTTCAAGAGATCGTCCGCGTGGCGGAAAGCGAGGACGCTCCTATCGTTGTCCTGTGCGCCCAACTGGAGGCCGATCTGAGTGAGTGGCCATCCGACGAGGCCGCCGCTTACCGCGCGGAGGTGGGGTTGATGCACTCTGGGCTAGAGTCTCTGGCCCAGGCCGGTTATATGACGCTTGGCCTGATTACCTTCTTTACCATCACTGGCGGCCAGAAGGTATGCGCCTGGCCCATACGGCGCGGCGCCAAAGCGCCCCAGGCGGCTGGTCAAGTCCACAGCCAGATGGAGCGCGGCTTTATCCGCGCCGAGGTGGTGGGCTTTGAGCAACTGGTGGAAACGGGGAGTTGGCAGGCAGCGCGTGAGCAGGGTATCCTGCGCACCGAGGGCCGCGATTACGAGGTACAGGACGGGGATGTGTGTTTGTTTCGCTTTAGTCCGTGAGGAAATAACGATATGTCAAAACGAGCAAGTGATCCAACCGCAATTCTCGCCCGCTACGTGAACGGGCCAACCGAGTTGGAGGCGGCGATTGTCGGCTTCACCGAGGCGGAGCTCGATACCGCCCTGGATGACGAAAGCTGGACGATTCGCCAGATTGTGCATCACGTGGTTGACGGAGATGATATATGGAAAATCTGCGTCAAGATCGCTCTTGGCAATAGCGAGGCCACGTTCAGTTTGCAGTGGTATTGGGACCTGCCTCAAACTCGCTGGGCAGAGAGTTGGGCGTACGCTGAGCGTCCACTCGAACCCTCCCTGGCGCTGTTCGCCGCCAACCGGCGCCACGTAGAGCAATTGGTGCAGGCGATACCCGGGGCCTGGGAGCGGGAGATAATGGTCGAGTGGCCGCACCAGGAAAAAGAACGAGTGACGGTCGGTTGGGTGATCGAGATGCAGGCCAGTCACGTGATGGGCCACGTAGAGGACATCCAAAATATCTGGCAGGCACGAAAGCTTTGATCTCGGTAGGTCCAATCCACCAGGCACGCCCCGAAAACATCGAGTGCCCAGCGCGAAGGAGATGAGAAATGATTGCAAAACAATCGTTTGGCCGTACCGGTCACATGAGCACGCGCACCATCTTTGGCGCTGCCGCTCTCGGCACTGTTACCCAGGACAAGGCCGATCGCATAATGGAGTTGCTCATGTATTACGAGATCAACCACATTGACACAGCCCCCATGTACGGCGACGCCGAGTTGTACATTGGATCGTGGATGGAACGTCATCGTCAAAAGTTCTTTCTAGCTACAAAGACGGAAAAACGTACTTATGAAGGCGCTTGGGAACAGTTTATGCGCTCGCTGGAGACATTGCGCGTGGACCAGGTTGACCTGTTGCAATTGCACGACCTGGTGGACCCAGAAGAGTGGAAATTGGCGCTAGGGATGAACGGCGCGCTGGAAGCAGCCATCGAAGCGCGCCGGCAAGGATTGACCCGTTTTATCGGCGTGACGGGTCACGGTATGACAGCTCCCGCGATGCACCAACGCAGCCTGGAGTACTTTGGCTTTGACGCGGTGTTACTGCCCTACAACTATGTGATGATGCAAAACGCCAAATACGCTGCTGACTTTGAGGCGCTGATGGCCCTATGCCAGGAGCGTAACGTGGCGGTGCAGACCACAAAATCCATCGCCCGTGGATCGTGGGGGAACAAGACCCGCATCCGCACCACCTGGTACGAACCGTTGGAGAACCAGGACGCTATTGACAAGGCGGTGCATTGGGTGATGGGGCAGCCTAAAGTCTTTTTGAACACGCTGGGAGATGTTCAATTGCTGCCCAAAGTGTTGGAAGCAGCCAGTCGCTTTCGGGTAGCACCATCAGAGAAGGTGATGGAGAGATTGGCAGCCAAACAAAAAATGGCGCCAATCTTTGGCCCAAATGACTAGATGATCAACTACCCTGACTCGTATACTATTCAACAGCAATTCCCGTTTTGTAGCCGCGATTTCCAAATCGCGTCTGTTTTTCCGCGTAAAGCGCCCTGCGCGATTGCGAAATCGCGGCTACGACCTGACTTTTCCCCCATAACGGGAATTGCTATTCAATAACTTGGAAGAAAACCTTTGGGGTTTACCAAAGTAGGGGCAATGTTAATGCCTATAGTGTCTACTATAGTTTGTGAATCCTACGAGCTTGATTTAGCCCGCCGGGCGGTGAACGAGGCGCTCGCCCCATTGGGCGGCATCGGTCGCTTTGTCCGCCCGGGAATGAAGGTGCTGCTCAAGCCCAATCTACTGGCCGCCGCCGACCTGGAACGGGCGATAACGACCCACCCAGCGCTGGTGCAGGCGGTGGTCGAACTGGTAAAGAAGGCCGGCGGAACCGTTCTCATCGGCGATTCCCCCGGCGGCCCGGTGAAGCAAAGCCCCTCGGTCTGGCGCAAAGGCGGAATGACCAGGGCAGTGGAGCAAACGGGCGCTCGCCTGGCCGTTTTTGACGGCGTGACCTGGAAGCGGTTGAATGGCAACGACTACTTTATCGCCAATCCCGTCCTCGAAGCCGATTTGATCATCAACCTGCCCAAGTTAAAGACCCACGCCCTCACTCTCTACACGGGCGCGGTCAAAAACCTCTTTGGAGCCATCCCCGGCACACGCAAACGAGAGATCCACCTCCGAGCGCCGGGGGTGCAAGATTTTAGCCAAGCTCTGGTGGATGTATTAGAGCTAGTACAGCCTGGGTTGACGATTATAGATGGCGTGCTCGGCCAAGAGGGAAACGGGCCGGGCATGGGAGGGACGCCCCATCAATATGGATGCCTGGCCGCCTCAGCAGACTCAGTGGCGCTGGACGCTGTGATCGCCCAGGCGTTGGGCTACCGGCCCGGAGAGGTGCTCCACTTGGCCCAAGCGGAGGAGCGGGGACTGGGGACGGCCAGTCTTGATCAAATAGATATTGTAGGTGAACGGCAGGCGCTTGATTTCGGAGTGGTGGATCTGCCCAAAGCCCATTGGTACTTTCGCGTCCCATCGTGGGCCAGCGCCCCATTGCGTAAAGCAGCCCGAGTGCGCCCCTTGCTGGACCCATCCAAATGTATCGGCTGCGGTCGCTGCGCCGAGGTCTGCCCGCCAGAGATCATCACTCCCGGACATCCGCCAGAGTTTGACTTGTCTGGCTGCATCGGCTGCCTCTGCTGCACCGAAATCTGCCCAGAGGGAGCGCTCACGCCGCGCCGCAACTGGGTCGCCAAATTGGTCGGCGTGGGGGTTTGAGATAAGGAGAATGTGATGGAGAGAACGCAGATTGTGACACTGGCCGCTCTGGGCATGATACTGCTCGTCGCTCTGTTTGTCCTCGGACGCGCACTCAAACTGACAGGGACTCTTGTCAAAGCGGGTTGCGTGATCATTTTCATCCTGGTCGTTATCCTCTTTGTCGCGCTGTGGGCGCTGGGGGGGTAATTTCCTTTTGACCAACACCGACCCCCAAGCGACAGCTCACATGCTCGACGCCCTCCTGCAACCCTGGCGCGATGCAGTTAGCGATCCGGTGCAGGCCCAGGAAAAAGTGCTGCACCGCCTCCTGCAAGGCTATGCTCAAACAGAGTACGGCGCGCAGCACGGGGCGTCTCAGATCGAGACCATCTCCGACTACCGCCGCGCTTTCCCAATCGGCGATTATGACGAGCACTACAAGCCGCTCATTCGGCGGGTGATGGGGGGCGAGGTGAGAGTGCTGCTCAACGAAGAGCCGGTTGGTTGGGCCATCACGCGGGGCACGACGAAGGGAGAGTCCAAGTTCATCCCCATGACGCCCACTGACCTGATGATGCGCATCAGCGCCGGCCGGGCGATGATGAACTATGTGGCGCAGAGTGGCCGGTACGATCTATTCGAGGGCGTCAACCTAAACCTGAACTTTCCCTCGGTGGTGGGGACGGTGGAGGTGGGGGAGCGGGAGGTGGAGTACGGCTACAGCTCTGGCATCTATGTGAAGCACGTATCCGCCTTTACGCCCATTCGTTCGGCGCCGGCTCAAGAGGAGATTGACGCGCTGGGCGGCGGCAAAACCGCGCGTGACTGGGCGGCGCGCTTTGAGCTGGCCTATCAAAAGTGCAAAGAGGAAAACGTCACACTGGTGGGCGGCGTTGCTCCGACCGCTCTGCGCTTTGCCCGCTACTTGTGGCGGACACACCGCGTCTACCCCAAAGACCTGTGGCAGACACAGGTCGTGACGTTGGGCAGCGTGCCGGGCATCAATACGCGCCACCAACCGGCGCTCAGGGCGCTTTACGGCCCCGTCGCCATCCGCGAGATTTACGGCGCGACCGAGGGCATGTTCGGCCAGCAGAGGGACGAGCAACGGGCCTGGACGCCCAACTATGATCTATTCTTCTTCGAGGTGGAGACGCGGAGGGGCGTCAAGATGTTGCACGAGATGCAGGCTCCAACGAGGTGGAGCTTGGGCGAGATGGGCAGCCTGATCGTCTCGACGCCCATTTTGCCCCGCTACAAGATCGGTGACCTGATCCTCGCCTTGCGCCCGCCCTACTTTCGCTGCATCGGCCGCGATCGCTGGTGGACGCCTCTGCGCTACGGGTGGGACGAATTTACGACGCTGAATCTGGGGCGATTGTAGGCTAGAAAAGGCCGCGCAGCAACATGGATAAACCAAAGGCGATCAGTATCAGCGGCCAGATCAAGTTCGTGTTCAGCAGATCCCCCAGCCCGATGCCCACCAGGATAAAGCCAAAGAGCAATGTGCCCCCTACCGCTCGCCGGTAAGAGGGCACGACCAGGCGCACGACCGCTTCTAGCAGCACGATCATCCCGGCGCCGATGAGGACTATGGGCCAGGCGTCATACCACTCAAAGCCTGCCAGAAACCCCATATTGCTGGCGAGGAACACGACCCCGGCCCAGATGAGGATAACGGCCCACACGATTGCGCTGAGCGGGTCGCGGCGCCATTTTTCATCCCAGCTCTTTTCGTCTTTTTCGTGCTCTTTCTCCGTCTTTTCCTCTTCCTTCTCGTATTTTTCGCCATACTGATGTTCGGACATGATAGCCCCCTTTCATTAGATGGATGCGCTAACGCTCCTCAGTATTATAGCATACATTTTCGAGATGGTGTAAACGAGCGCAATACGAGCATGTCGTACTCGCTTTCTTCCACAGCAGATGCCGATGCCTACCTCCCGCGATCCACAACAACAGCAGTACCTCCCATAACCAGCGCCAGCACGCCGATCAATATCCAGGGCCGGCCGGCGGGAATGTCTGACGTAGGGACGGGGATCGGGGTGGCCGTGGGCGTGAGGGTGGGTGTGGGCGTGAGCGTGGGGGTAGGTGTGGGCGTGTTGGTCGGGGTGCTGGTCGGTGTGGGCGTGGGCCAGGCGTCGGGGTCGGGCGTGACGTTTGGATCGGGAGCGCCGGGCGGTGTGGGCGAGGAAGGCGCAACTACGGCGTCCGCGTTCGCGGGAGCCTCCTCGACCAGCATCAGCGGCGGACCGCCCATCTGGCAGCCGGCGGAGCAATCGGCCCCGGCAAGGTCAACATAGTAATAGCCCCGCTCAGGGTAGACGTAGTGAGCCGCTCCCCACACGTCCACCAATAGCGCCTGGGTGGTGCGGGCCGGGATCATGGCGGTCTGCGGTTCGGGCGTGCGCGCCCAGACGACGGTCGTTGTGCGCTGACCGCGATCCACGGTCACGATTGAGATTTCATCGCGCCGTTCCCAGTCGCCGGAGCGAAAGCCCGATAGGTAATTCGTCGCCACCTGGTAGGCGGTGAAAGCGTCGCGCCGGCTGCCATCCATGCGCACCAGCCCGAAAGGCTCGGGGTCGGCGGCTTGGTCGGTGGGGGTATCGGCCATCTTGTAGACGGCGATACGCTCCGCGCCGGCGGCGATCTCTAGGCTAAAGGCTTGCACGATAAAGAACGCCTGCTCCACCTCCGAGACGCGGGAGAGATAAGCGTTGGTCTCTGCGATCCAGGTGGGCTTGTAGAGGCCGTAATCGTGCATCATGCGGCGATAGTGAGCCACCACATCGTAAATCTTTTCCGGCTCGTGGTAGAGATGGAAGGTAGAGACGTCAAAGTAATAATTGTTGGCCGCCGCATTAGGGTCGGCGACGAGCGCTTCGAGGAACTTGCCGAACCAGTGCTCGTTGTGCCAGTGGGTCACAGCCGCCATGTGGATGACGGCATTAGGATTGGCTTCATTGGCGACAGTGTAGGCGACGCGCAGCAATTGGACAAAGTCATCCACCGAGCCACCCCACGTCATGTCCGGCGAGCCGGCGGGAATCTCTGGCTCGTTCCAGATGGTCCAATGGTCGATACGGCCGGCGTAACGGCCGACGATGGTGCGGACAAAGTTGGCCCACAGATTGTTGGGGTCATCGGTGGGGAGGTAGAGACCCTGGGGGACGCCAGGGCCGATTCCTACGTCGGTGGCCCAGCCGGGCGTGGTGATCAGCAGCCCGGTGACCTGGCGGCCCTGGGCCAACTCGTTCGCCAGAGCCTCGTCAGAGATGGGAGTGACGTTCCACTCTGCGGGGCTATTGGTCTGGATTCCGTTCCACTCGAAGGTGACGCGCGTCCAGCCCGCGCCCAGCGCGGCGGCGGCGTTTGGGGCGGCGTAGGCCTCGACGACGCCAAAGCGGTAATCCGGGCCGCTTTGAGCAACGGCCGTTGGATGTGGCAAGAGGCCGGGGATAAAAAGCGCCAGCAAAGCGATAGTGAATAACGTTGTTCGGTTCATCAATTTCTCTTCCGCCTCGTATAGTTTGTGAGCGTCCGCAAGTATATCACTCCTACACCTGCCCGTCAACCAATCTGGTGATTACCCACATGTCAGAACACGAGACAGTGACAGTGTTTTCTTTGAACCGCAAAGGCCGCAAAGAACCCCCCTTTTTGATTCTCTTTGCGCTCTTTGCGTGCTTTGTGGTAAGATGTGGGTAATCATCAGTCAACCAATCCGTTGACACTTGGCGCTTTTTGGCCTACAATTCCTACATTCAGTGGATACTTTTCGAGTCGCCAAAATCAGTTACACAGAGCACAAAGATACACTGAGCCTATATTTCGCATCCTGACGCAGCCTATTTGTGTCTTTTTCAAAAAGCGGGGAAAGAAACCTGGTTTCTCACTGACCCAGACGGCGAATCTGCCCAAATTGGGTTTGGAAGAACAAAGTGTCAAGCCCCAAACCAAGCTGTCCAGAGGCGCGGAAAATAGGCTGAGATGTCAAAGAGTGGATTTGACGACGGAATCGCTTCACGCTGGTAGATTCTCAAAAAACCTCCGTGCGTCTCTGTGAATTCTCCGCGAATCTCTGTGTAACAAGGAGCTTGGCAAAAGTGTCCGGTAGCAAAAGTGGGGGGATACGAAACGTGAACAAAGCTATTTCCGGAGCATACGCCCTGGCGCGTGGAGCCATCGAGGCCGGCGTCTCGTTGGTGACCGGCTACCCAGGCGCGCCGGCCACGACCGTGTTCAACCACATCACGGATCTGACCTCGCCCGACGAGGTGCAGGCCGAGTGGAGCGGCAACGAAAAGGTCGCTATTGAGATGGCCTTTGGCGCTTCGGTGGGCGGGATGCGGTCGCTCCTGTGCGTCAAGAGCGTGGGGCTAAACATCGCGCTCGACCCGTTGATGGCCTTTAACCTCTCCGGCTGCAACGCTGGATTCGTCATCCTCGTCGGCGACGATCCCGGCAGTTGGGGATCGCAGAACGAGCAGGATAGCCGGGCGCTGGCGTTGGCGGCCGAGTTGCCGCTGCTCGAACCCGCCACCGTCGCCGATGCGCGGGCGGCTATGAGGCAGGCGTTCCAGCTTTCGGAGGAGGTAGGCTTGCCGGTCATCGTGCGCGTCACCCGCGCGCTCATCCTGGCCAAAGCCCCTGAACTTGCCGAGAAAGAGATTCAGACCACGTCGCCTCCTTCTTTCCGACGTGAGTTTATGCGCTGGGTGGTGTTGCCCATCAACGTCGTAGACTGCCACCGGCAGTTACACCGGCGGCTGGACGTGGTCAGGGCGCGTTTCGAGGGTTCGCTGCTCAACGGCGTGGAAGGGAGCGGGCCATGCGGCGTGGTCGCGGCCGGGTTCGCATACCAAAAGCTCTTGACTCTGTTGGACGGCGCTGTACCGCCTCAGTTACGCATTTTGCGGCTGGGGACATTTTATCCGTTGCCTGTAAAGCAGGTGACGATTTTTCTGCAAGCGGTCGAGTCAGTGCTTGTTGTGGAGGAAACCGCCCGCTTGGTCGAACGGGCTGTACGGGCGGTCGCGCAACGAGCCGGGCTGAACCTGCCGGTCTATGGCCGCGACACCGGCCACGTCCCTCGCGTTGGCGAGTTGTTTGCCCCTCACATCGCGGCTGCGCTGAACGAACTCGCGCCCCAACTGGCTTTGCCCCCCGAAGGGGAGACAGGCCGGCCCAGGCCCAGCCGGCGGCCTCTCTGCGAAGGCTGCCCCTACACTCCCACCTTTGACGCGCTCCTGGAGGTGATCGAGCAACTGGGCGGGCGCGACGAGTTCATCGTCGTCGGCGATCCGGGCTGTATGGTCCGCGCACAGTTGCCGCCCTACGAGCTGCTGGACGTCAAGCACAGCCTGGGGTCGAGCATCGGGATGGCGGCCGGGGTGGCCCTGAGCCAGGTGAAACGCGGCACGGGGAAGAGGGTGGTCGCGCTGGTTGGAGATTCGGGCTTTTTGCACTCTGGTCTCAACGGGCTGGTGGACGCGACGCGGGTCGGCGCCAAGATGTTGGCGCTGGTGCTGGATAACGGCGCGACCGCGCTCTCTGGCGGGCAGCCTCACCCGGCCAGTCGAGTGGATGCCCGCGGGAGACCTCAACGCGCGGTTGATGTGGCTGCATTGGCCCGCGAGGCCGGCGCCGGAGAGGTGCGCGTGGTGGATCTCGACCGGGGTGAGGATATTCGCGCCGCCATTCAGATGGGGGTGGAGTTTGACGGCGTGGCTGTGGTCATCGCTCGCGGCCGGTGTCCCCGCTGGACGGATTCGGCGTAGCGTGTGTTTACGTCGGGTGAGAGGATTGGCCGGCGGCCGGCGTCATGCGTTCTAAAAGTTCCGGTCGCGCGCTGGCTATGCTGGCTACCAACTCCTCCAGACGACTGCGCCGCTGGCAGTGCGCCACTATCTCCCGCGTCTTTTTCCCCTCGCCGGGCAAATCGTCAAAATCAACGCCCAGATCGAAGCAGAGGTTCTTGACTTCTTGCAGATCAAATTTCTCGTTCAAGATTCGACGCAGAGTGGCAAGGGAGATAGCCTGGGTCGAGCCGTTGTGAGCCACGTCCACCTGGTCGTGCTCCAGGGCGGCCTTTACCGCGTCAATAAAGGTCAAGATGTCGAACCGGTCTTTGTCAATAAAGTCCACCACGTGATGTTGCTTAAAGGCGTCGCGCACGAGCCGGGTGTCGCCCCGCCCGCTGACGATGATGCAGGCCGTGCCCGGGTAGCGGCGCGAAATGTGAGCCAGCAACCGCTCACCGCCTAGCATCGGCGCCGACTTGTCTAGCAACAGATCCAGGATCACTAGATCAAAGACGTGCTCCTCCAAGACCTGCCGGCTGTCCTGGTAGTCGGCGATGACGGTTACACTGTATCCTTCGTCCTCCAAAGGCTCTCTCAAGACCCCTTGCCACTGGTCATCGTCCTCTACGATCAAGATAGTGTGTCTGTCATTCATAAGAAACTCCCCTACATTCCTCCCCGCCCAGGGGTAAGGTTTAGAGCGATCCGTAAACGATCAACGCTCGCCTGTGGCTTGAAGAGCCTGAAGCGCGTGACGCATCTCCGCTGCGGTCTGGTAGCGCCGGGCCGGGTCTTTGTCCGTAGCCCTGAAAATCACGGTCTCTATCTCGGCCGACACTGCCGGAGTGAGGGCGCGCGGCGATGGCATTGGTTCAGAGATGAGCTTGAGCAGCGTCGCACTGGGGCTATCAGCCTGGAAAGGAGGCCGGCCGGTCACCATCTCGAACAAAACTATGCCCAGAGAATAGATGTCGGTGCGGTGATCTGCGTCTTCGCCTCTCGCTTGCTCGGGAGACATATAGTCCAGGGTGCCGATGATGCCGGTGCGCGTCATCCGAGGCTCGCTCATAATCCTGGCGATGCCAAAATCGGTCAGCTTGACCAGGTCGCCGGGCAGCAGGATGATGTTGGAGGGCTTGATGTCGCGGTGAACGATCTGGGCGGCGTGGGCATAGTCCAGGGCATCACAGATCTGCACAGCGATGTCACAGGCTACGGCAGGCGACAGCGCCCCGCCCGCAGCGATCAATTGAGCCAGCGTTTGGCCTTTCAGGTACTCCATCACCAGGAAAGATGTATCGCCCTGCTCGGAGGCGTCAAAGATTGTGACAATGCCGGGGTGGGCCAATTTGCCGGCCGAGCGCGCCTCTCTCTGAAACCGCTGTCTGAACTCTTGGTCGGAGCTTAGGCCGGGGCGCAGCACCTTGAGCGCGACGGCTCGCTGGATGTTCGGGTCCAGCGCCTGGTAGACGATGCCCATCGCGCCCTGGCCCAACTCTTTGATAATCTCGTAACGGCCGATCCGCCGCTTTCTATCTTGATCCTCGTCCTGCGCTTGACCCTGTTCGGTAGCCCGATTCACGGTGTCGAGGAATTCTTTCAGGTCAAACTGTCTCTTGGCGATAAAGTCGAATACATTGTATCGTTTGAACAGGTTGCGCACTTGGGTGTTCGAGATATCGTCGAGTCCGGTGACGACGATGCAGGGGAGGCGGGGATGGGAACGCCTCAAATAGTCCACGATGCGCTGCCCGGCCTCGACCGAGGCGCCCTCGCTTTGCAATTGGCCGGGCAACCCCATATCCACCGTCACCAAGTCAATGTGTTCCTGTTGATTCTCGACTTTTTCCAGTATGCCCCTGGCCTCGTCGTAGGTCGCGGCAACGAGCACTTGGTACTCAGCTTCTAGTGTCTCGCGTATGATGTCCTGCCAATAGAGTTCATCTTCCACTACCAGGATTTTGCCTTTGTACTTCATCGGGTGCTCCTTGAGCGGTTCCCGCTCGATAGGGCGGCGCTCCAAACCGTTTCCGGCGTCACGGTTTCAAAAGTTATCGAAAGATGCGTGAAAATCCAGCGGGTGTGTTTCATTTGATTGGTAGCATAGGCCCTCGTGGCCGTTTTTGATCTCACAAGCTTAGATTGCGCCCGTTTTTACCGGCAAAGGCGCTCTCGAGAGACCTCCGAGGTCTTGTTGTCGTAACATTTTGGATCTACTGAGACTCCCAAGTCATTTGAAGCACACCCAAATCCAGCTCTACTGGTCGCCGGCGAGTGTTTCTTCTATCAAGGCGAGAAATTCAGTGACATCAAATTTTGATTTGTCGAGAAAAGCAACGGGCTGGAATCTCTTGACGTTTTCTGCGGCCATAGCGCGGTTCTTTGAGCCGCTGACGACGATGGCTTTCGCTCTATGCCCACGATAAGCTATCTGTTCCAGTACGCGGATGCCATCCTGGTTGCCGCGCTGACCGGTCAGGTTGACGTCAATTACCACCAGGTCGAAGGCAAGTCGTGTCAGGGCCGCGATCGCCTCGTCATAGCTGCTGCTCGTCGTGACCCGGTATCCAGCGCCCTCCAAGTTTTCACGAAAGATATCTTCTCGCCAATCTTTTTCGTCTTCAACCACTAGGATATGATGTCGCCCGTCCATAGTATCTCCTTTATCTCCCACCCTGTAAAATGTTGAGGTTTGAAACACGCATTACGTTCTGTTTCCCTCCGCGTTGATTGGCAAAGTGACGGTAAACGTGCATCCCTGGCCCTGTTCGCTTTTTACCACAATGTCTCCGCCCAGGCGGCGCAGGAACATTCGAGACCACCACAAGCCATATCCCATGCCGCCTCGTTTGGTCGTTGTGCCCACGTGAAACAGTTTATCTCGTACCTGTGGTGGTATGCCAGGCCCGGTGTCTTGGACCGTCACGACGACCCAGCGGTCGCCTGCTTTTCGGCTGCGTATCAAGAGGAACCCGTCTTCATCGGACATGGCATCCAATGCGTTCCTCATCAGATTGCCAAAGACTTCGTTCAACTGACTGGTAGCTCTGACCGGCGGCAAATTTCTACCGTATGTAACGTCCACCTTGACGCCAACCGGTTCGCGCAGTTCGGCCCGGGCGGCGGCGATGGATTCGTTTACGTCTATGGGTTCCGGTTGGATCGAGCGGAAAGGCCGCCTAATCTGTCGGGCTACCTCCAGAGTGCGGTCGGCGTTTTTCCGTATCTTTATCAATTTTTCGCGCAAGTAATCGTCGCTCAACTCGCCACGGGCCAATTTCATTTCAATCTGTTGGACGAAAGGTCGGATCGCGCCCACGGTGTTGTTGATACCGTGGACCATGTTGCCGGCGATGTCGGCCATAGCCGCGCTGCGTTCCGCTTCCACCTTTTGCTCCTGAAACTTGCGCACCGTCTCCAAATGACGGGCGTTTTGTATGGCAATAGCGGCCTGGTTGGCCAGGGTCTCTAGCAGCCGGCGGTCGTCAGGATTGAATTCTTCCTGCCGGGGGCTGCCAATGATCAGCAGCCCAATAGGTTCTTGGTCGCTTCCGCCCACAATGGGTGTGTGAAGGACAGAGTGAACGTCAGGGAACAGTTGCCCATAGACTAATCCCCACGAAATTCCACTGGTTGACCGACCGCCCAGGCTTTGAAAGATGTCTTGGCGGTCGGCGAATTGTTCCTCCATTTTTCTTACAGAGGGAAGTATCACCGTTTGATGGGGGTCCAATTTCTGAGTGAATGTCTTGTCTCCCCGTCGTATGTGCGCGATAACCCCGCTGCTTTCTTTGTCCATCAACAGAATGGTGGCGTGGGGAGCTGCGATGATTGACATTGCGCCGCGCAAGATGCTATCCCACACCTTGTCTATCTCCAACGTGGAACTGATGATATTGTTGATCGCCTGCAACTCGCCCAGTTCTCGCACCTTGCGCCGCAGGTCGGCGTTGGCCCGCACCAGTTCTTGGTCGAGGGTCTGGAACAAGCGCGATTTGGCGATGGCCAGCGCGGCTTGATGGGCGATCAGGCGCACAAAGGTCAACTCGCGATCCTCAAAGTGATGAGGAGCGCGAAAATTGATGCACAAGACGCCCAGTTCATCCTCGTTCGCTTCCAGCAAGATACCGATAAAGGACTGGATGTTCTCTCGCTCGAAAAAGGAGCTTGCCGTCAGGGCCGGTTGGTCGCAAGCAACGTCCTCGCATACCAGCAATCTGCGCTTGCGGATCACGCGCGCCGGGTCATCCGCGAGCATTTGGGACTGATCTAGTTCCAGGGGATGCCGGGCGCCAAATGTCGCCACGTTAGCCACGTCATAGACGTTGGATTCTGAAGCGGCAAAGGGATAAACGACAGCGCAATCCGCCCCCAGAACCTCGCAAGCGCCGCTGGCGATGCGTTCCAACATAGACTTGGGTTGCTCCGTCACTGCCTCAGTGACAGCCTGGGCGATCTTTACCAACGCCTCCATCTCCGAGGCGCGGCTGCTCTCACTGGTAAAGAGGCGGGCGTTCTCCACGGCGACGGCGACCGAGGCGGCGACCGAACTCAGAATCTCTTGGTCCTCTTGGTCAAATTGGCCCCCGATCTTGTTGACTACTTCTATCACTCCACTGACTTTGTCGCGCACCCGCAACGGCACGCATAGGATTGACTCGGTCACAAAATCCACCAGTTGATCAACCTGACGCGAACAGCGTGGGTCGCTCTGAGCATCATACACGATCAACGGCTGGCCCATCTGAGCTACCAGGCCGGCAATTCCCTCGCCGGGTTCTAGTTTGACGTCGCCCAACTTTTCTGGCAATTTGTCCGGCAAAGCGGCAACGAGTGAGAGCTGATCGCTGGCGCCGTCGGGGAAAGGCCCCTTGAGCCAGATGGAAATGCCTTCCACTTTGATCAATTCGTTGATCCCTTGTACGACCCGTTCCAATACTTCTGATAGCGTCAGGTGGGCGGTGATCGCCTCGCCGACCTGATTCAGCGCCTCCATTCGCTGCAAAATACGGGCGTTCTCAATAGTGATTGCACTCTGGGAGGCAAAGATCTCTAACACACGTTCGTCGTCGGCGGTAAAGTCGCTGCCGTCCCGCTTGTCCGATACTTGCAGCGCCCCGATAGGTTTTCCCCCCACGCGCAGAATGGAGAACATCGTGGAGCGCAGTTCCATGCGCTCTCGAATTTCTTCCATCTCCATCACTTTTACGATAGGGTGATCGTCCAGATCGTTAAAGATCAGTGGCCCGCCGCTTTCCCAGATGGCCCAGGCCGGCAGGTCTTGGCTGAGGGGGATGCGCCAATCGCGGATGATTTCGAACGGCACTCCAAAAGCAGGCTCCTGACAGATCAGAGCTTGACGCTCTTGGTCGTAAAGCAGAATGGCGCTGCTCTCGGTTTCCAACAGGGCAGCGGCGTGCTCGGTCAGTTTCCCAAAGACGTCTCGCAGATCGGCGCCGATCGTCACTTTGCCCAATTCCAACGCCATCTGTTGCAAGCGCGAGAGTTCACTCAACCGCTTTTCCAGAGTTCTACTATGTTCCGCCACCTGGTCTCGCGATTCGCGCAAGTTCTGGTACAAGCGGGCGTTCTCGATGGCCAAGGCTGCCTGGTTGGCCAGGGTCCGTAGCGAATCCAGATCGGTTTCCGAAATCTCGTCCTCGCTGCTGCCGGCGAACATGTTGCCCACCAGCCGCCCCTTGGCCAGCAGCGGGATCGTCGCTATCGCGCGGGCGCCAATCACCTCCTGGACAGCATTGGCCACCTCCGACGTCACTCGAGGGCGGACTAGATCGTAGAAGCAATGGGTGACTTGGATTTTTCCCTCCAGGGCGGCGCGCACGGCCAGGTTCTCGGTCTGGTCCATGGTGACTTCTTCTCCCAATACCTGGAGACCGGCCAATTCTTCACCGGCTTTGATTGCGCCGGCATCAAGCAGAGCGGGATCAACGGCGACGGCCCGCACTGGCAGGGAGTTGTTTCCCTCGTCGTACTCGGCCAGCATAGCCCCTTTGTACCCCAAGCCCGATACCACGCTGTTCACGATCTGATCCAGCACCTCTTGCAAGTCCAGCGAGGAAAGCAGCGCGCCGGTCGTTTCTTGCAGGGCCTGTATCTCGTTGTAGGCCTGGGTCATCTGGGTCAGTTGCAGCTCTGACTGGCGATGGAGGCGGCGGGTCTCTTTGAACAATTGCGCATTTTCAATGGATACCGCGGCCGACGCGGCCAGAGAGCGTAACATTGCCAGATCATTCTCGGTAAAACCCGGCACCGGCTTGTTCAAAGCCTCCACCACGCCAATTACGCGTCCTTTGACCATCAGGGGTACAGATGCGATTGATGCGGTGACGAATCCCGTCAATTCGTCAAAGGTCGAGCTGTGACGTGAGTCGGACCGGACGTCGTGAACCAGGATTGGCTTACCGTGCTCGGCCACCCAGCCGGCAATCCCCTGACCGGCAGCCAACCGCTGGCCGACCAACATCGCTGCTTCCTCGCCTGTGCCCGAGCGAAACACCAGATCACCGCTATCTTTATCTAGTAAGAGGATGGAGGCCACACTTATCCCCAAGACGTGGGTCGTTTCTTGTAGTATCACGTTGAGCAGTTCGTCCAGGTCCAGAATGGAGGCCAGTCCTTGCCCCACTTCGTAAAGCGCCTCGAGCTGCTCCATACCTTGCTTTAGCTCTTGGTTGGAGATTTGCAGTTGAGCGGTCAGTTCGTCCCGCTCGCGCCGCAAGCGTTCCTCGGTCAAGGCGCGTTGAGCCGCTTCTACCAGATCTTGCATAGTGAAAGGCTTGGTGATGTAATCCTTGACCCCCAACCGCAATGCTTGGATGATCAGTTTTTTCGTCCCCCAGGCAGTTACCACCACTACAGGTATATTCACCTGCTGGCTATTCAGATCACGGAGGACGTCCATCCCATCCATCTCGGGTAAACGCAAGTCCAGGAGAATCAAGTCCGGCTGCTCGCGCAGGGCCGCGTTCAGGCCCTCGATGCCGTCGTAAGCGAGGTAGGTTTGATAACCCTTCTCCCGCATCATGGTTTCCATCAGATGGGCGATGTCTGGTTCGTCTTCGATTATGAGAATTTTCTCTCCGGCCACAGAATAACCCTCCCGGCAAAGCACCGATCATCTATGCAAACGGGATGTTTATATTTGACGAGTTGATACGCGCGTCCACTTTGTGTGCGTTTACAATCTATACTGAGCGCAATTGAGTTGAGTGAATTTAGATTGGAGGCTTTAGCCGGATTTGACCCAGTTTTGCCACGTTTACCCGGCTAAAGCTTCTATTCCGGTCCTCTTGCGATGTTTTCGAGACTCGGTAGATCCAAATTTCAGACCTCGGAGGTCTCGGAAGGTGACATTGGCAGCAAAATCGCTTAGATTGCGCCCGTTTTTACCGGCAAAGGCGCTCTCGAGAAACCTCCGAGGTCTTGTTGTCGTAACATTTTGGATCTACTGAGACTGGAGCAATTCGCCCATTTGATTTGCGTTCAGTATAACAATATCACCAAGTTGTTCGTTTGGCAAGTTTGAGCTAGAATGGATTGGGTGTTGTCCAGAATACTATCACAACGGAACGATAGCTTTAATATCCAACTGGCGCGCCCTGTCGCTTGTGATATACTGCATTCCGTTCTTTATTGATGGAGGGTTTTCCGAATCTCAAAGGAGGCTACCAAATGAATTTACCCCAAACGGCTGAAGCTGTCATAATTGGTGGGGGCGTGATGGGCGTCAGCACAGCCTACCATCTGGCGCTCAAGGGCTGCCAGGACGTGCTGCTGCTGGAGCGCGAATCTTTCTTGGGGATGGAGGCCACGGGCAAATGCGCCGGCGGCATCCGTTACCAGTTCGGCACAGAGATCAACGTCCGGCTCTCCCAACTCAGCCTGCCGATGCTAGATCGCTTCGAGGAGGAGTTGGGCCAACCAATTGACCTGCGCTACTGCGGCTATCTCTTCTTGCTGACCAACGAGGAGGACGCGGCGGTATTTCGTCAGAACGTAGAGATGCAGCGACGGCTGGGTGTAGAGACCCAATGGCTAGGGCCGGACGAGATCGCCCGGATGGTACCGCTGCTCAATATGGACGGCATCCTGGCCGGGACCATCCACCCTGGCGATGGCCTGGCCGATCCCAACGGCGTGGTGCAGGGATACGCCTCCGGCGCGCGGCGGCAGGGCGCCAAGCTGCTGACCGGCGTGCAAGTGACCGGCATCCGCGTCGAGAGCGGCAGGGTGCGCGGCGTCATCACCGACCAGGGTGAGGTAGCGACGCCCGTCGTCGTCAACGCGGCCGGCCCGTGGGCCGGAGAGGTCGGCAAGATGGCGGGGGTGGATATTCCCATCGTGCCGGTGCGCCGCCAGATCGTCGTCACCGGCCCCATGCCAGAGATACCGCCCGATTTTCCCTTTGTCATTGAATTTGCCAAGTCGCTGTACTTTCACCGCGAGGGGCCGGGCATCCTGACCGGCATGTCTAACCCTGATGAGATTGTGAGTTTTGACCAATCGTTGGATCAGAATTGGGAACTGGTTCATATGGAGGCGGCGATGAAACGGCTGCCCATCCTAGAGAAAGCGGGGCTGGCCAGCCACTGGGCCGGGCTGTACGAGAATTCGCCCGACGCCCACCCCATCCTGGGCCGCATCCCAGAGGTGGAGGGGTTCTACTGCGTCGGCGGCTTTAGCGGCCACGGCTTCCAGCATGGCCCCGCCTGCGGCCTGCTGCTGGCCGAGGAGATCCTGGACGGTAAGGCCCACACGCTCGATATCTCGCAACTAGACCTGGCGCGCTTCAGTGAGGGGCGGGAGATTGTGGAGTATAACGTGGTGTAGGGTGGGGCAATGACTACGGTTCTTCGCTCGTCAGGATTGCGCGGATTTTCTCCGCCATCCGCCGCGCCCGCTCTGCCGCATCGCCGACGTAACTCGTAGCGTCGAGTAACTCCCGCGCGCGGCCAGCGTCCACGTATTGCAACACCTGCGGGTCGGCGGCCAGCCGGCCGGCCAGCGGATTTGGCTCCCCGGCCCACACCGCCTGCCAGGCGGCCATGGCGTGCTCGCGGATGACCTCGTGCATCGCCTGACGGTCGGCGCCCGCTTTCACCAGCTCCATCAATAGTCGCTCGGTGGCGGCAAATGTTCCGTAAGCGTCCAGGTTGCGGGCGATGGCGTTGTCGTGGATGTTCAGCCCGCGCAGGAGCCGATGGGCGCGGCGCACGATTTCCTCGCTCGCTAGGAACGCATTGGGCAGGATGATGCGCCGGTTGGCCGAATCGTCCAGCGTGCGCTCCAGCAGGCTGTGGGCGGCATTGTCCCAGGCCACGCGGGGCAGCGCGGCCACGTAGCGCGCCAGGCTGTCCACCGTCTCTGCGTTGACGGGGTTGCGCTTGAAGGGCATGGCCGAAGATCCGACCTGCCTATCGCCGAAAGGCTCGCTCCACTCGCCAAAGGGCGGCGCTTGCAGCAGTCGCAGGTCGAACGCAAAGCGGTAGAGCGAACCGGACAGCCCGGCCAGCGCCGTCAGCACGCGATAGTCCTGCTGGCGCGGGTAGACTTGCGTGGCGATGGGAAAAGCTTCCAACCCCAGTTCCTCCATCACCAGCGCTTCCATCTCAGCCGGCGTCATCCCCGTGCCTGCCAGCGCCCGGCTGTAGGAGGCTCCGCTGCCCACCGCGCCCTTGATTCCCTTGCCCCGCAGGTGAGCGCACAGGCGGCGCAGTTCGCGGTAATCCTCCAACAAGTCCTGCCCGTATGTCGCCAGCCGGTAGCCGACGGTGATGGGTTCGGCGGGCTGGATGTGGGTGTAGCCCATGCAGACCTGGTCGGCGTGGGCCTCGATGCGGTCGGCCAGGTCGGTCAAGAGCGGGTGCAGCCGCCTCAGCAGCAGGACGAGCGCGTCGCGGATGCGGAGCGCGTCGGCATTATCCTCGATATCGGCGCTGGTGGCCCCCAGGTGGATGATGGGGCCGCCGACCGGGCACTGCTCGGCAAACGCGCGGATCTCGGCCATCTTGTCGTGGTGGATCTCGGCCTCGATCTCGGCGGCGCGCTCAATGTCCACGTCGTCCTGGCGCGCCCGCAGGTCGGCCAGTTGCTCGGGCCTAACCAGACCGGCCCGCTGTTGCGCCGCCGCCAGCGCGACCCACACGCGACGCCAGAGTCGCCGCCTGTGTACCTCGCTCCATAAAGCGCGCATCTCGTCGGAACCGTAGCGCCAGGTGAGAGGGGAGAGATACGTCTCGTGCGTGAATTGTGTTTCTGGTTTCATCGCTTAGCCTCTCTTGAGACTCAGTGATCCAAATTTCAGACCTCGGAGGTCTTGGAAGGTGTGCTTAGATTGCGCCCGTTTTTACCGGCAAAGACGCTCTCGAGAGACCTCCGAGGTCTTGTTGTCGTAACATTTTGGATCTACTGAGACTATTTTCCGCATTTCTGGACAGCTTGATTTGGGGCTTGACACTTTGTTCTCCCAAACCCAATTTGGGCAGATTCGCCGTCTGTCAGTGAGAAACCAGGTTTTTCAGAAAAAACTTGGTTTCTTTCCCCGACTTTTTGAAAAAGACACAAATAGGCTGCGTCAGGATGCGAAATATAGGCTGAGACTGGTGATTTGCCTATGAACATTGTACCTCAGGTTGGGGCAGAGGGAAAGCGGCCTATAACAACATGTATC
>Ga0164310_10000358_pt1 | contig 23771 bp, 21 predicted proteins | sample GuaBasSedimGuay1_FD_121795 | JGI IMG/M metagenome (GOLD analysis project Ga0164310, IMG submission 121795) | Subseafloor sediment microbial communities from Guaymas Basin, Gulf of California, Mexico - Guay1, Core 4569-9, 0-3 cm | ecosystem: Environmental > Aquatic > Marine > Hydrothermal vents... | reverse complement strand
GTAGATCAGAGGAGCCATTTGATGAATCTCTAGAATGGAAAAGAGACGGTCAATATTATCACTACTTAACTAGGTGGATACATGCACTGAACAGAATAAGTCAAGAAACTAAATATCCAGTTTATAATTTGTGGGTTACTGAGCTTGCGAAGACCATGCATGCAGCATTTGTCTATGAGAAGAATGGACAGAGACGTATCTATGGAAGATGAGTATAGATTTAACTCAACCTCTTGTTTATTCCATGGGTCTGCATGATCCCCTTGATGGATTCGTCGTCTACAATGAGACTCAGGCGTCAGCACCTAGAAACCCCGAATGGCTGAGTCTAATGCGGGAGATAGATGATCTTTTAAGGAACACTACTGAAAATAAGATGATAAATTAAGGCTCGGCATACCGTTCAAGATTAGACTCCATTAATAACTTCCTGCTTTTCGCTATTGTTCCATGAACTTTTCTGGAGGGACGTAGTCGCCGAATCTCTCTCTAGCCTCGATTAGACGCTTACGTTGCTGACCGAGCACATCAAAGAGTTCGCTTGGCGCATCTGAGACTTTCTCCTTATAGAACTTCTCCGCCCGCTCGATCTTAGCTAGGTTTTCGGGGACACGTATCGTGAACTGCTTAATGTAGTCTTTCTTCCTATACTCTTTGTTTAGAACTTTCTTGAAGAGCATGCGTAGATCCTCATATTTAGGAATATAACCAGTGGGAGCCTTTATCGCTCCGGCCTCATTATGTACTCTCAGCTCCATCCATTTTATCCATACATGCTTATCTCTGGGCTCGTTCAAGTATTCTCCCGTTTTTAGATCACGCAGGAAATAATTGACTCCAAAGATTAATGGTCTCCTCTTTAGGCTTCTACCAAATTTTAATAGGTTATGTATATTCTGGCCTAAAGGTATTGAGATAAAATCTTGAATGCTCATCGCGTTGATCTCTGGAACTCCCTCCTTGTCAACCGTGGCGAATGTCGTCTCCGTCTCGAGTGAAGCGCCATAAGCGATTATGCCATGCTCCCAGCTGAAGCTCTGCTGAACCGGAACATACGCTTTGGAGTCACGTCCTCCATATATTATTCCGCTGAGCTCAACGCCCATGGGATTATCTAGTTCTGGATCGCAGTTCTCCAGAACTTTTAGGGAGATCGTGTATCGGGCGTTCTTGTGAGCTGGCGGGATCTCGTTGCCGTTCTCGTCAGTTTTTCCCTTCCACCACTTCCCAGAGAAGTTTATTCCATCCTCTGGAAGCTCGCATCCCATGTCGAGCCAGTAAGGCTTCCCATCCTTAACGAGGACATTTGAGAAGATGACCTCTCCGGGACTTGTAAGCACCTTGTAGAGTAATGGCGTATCCTTAGGGTTTATTCCTTGAAGAATTCCAAATATGCCGCATTCGACATTCACTGCCCGAGCGACCGACCCTATATTCCGTATATATGCGATGTCATCTCCAAGTATCATCTCTCCAAGGAGCATCGCCGTGGAAGTTTTTCCACAAGCACTTGGAAACGCCCCGGCGAAGTGTGTTTTCCGGCCTCCCGGCCCATGTACTCCCACGACCATCATGTGTTCTGCAAGCCAGCCTTCCTGATTAGCCTTCCTTATCGCAAGTCTGAACGCAAGCTTCTTGAATCCTACGGAATTACCCGCGTATTGAGTATTGACGCTGTAGATCGTGTTTTCAATATAGTCGATATATATGCGCTTCTTATTATAGTCTACGCTGATCATATTCTTGTCGAGTCTTCCAGCTGAGTGTAAGACGCGTAGGAAATCATTTTTCAGCCCTGCATTACAGAATGCTTCATAGCCTGGTCTAAAGAGCAGAGACTCCGAGTGAGCCACATACCATGAGTCTGTACATTGTAGACCGAGAACAGTGAAGATAGAATTTAGTGGTCCTAGAGACATAAATCGCACGATCATCGTCTTTCCTTCCATGGAATTTCGGAGGAGGCTTTTTACCTCCGTCAATCCCTCATCTCTGTCGATCTGGTTTAGAGCCTTGCTTAGAACCTCACCTTTCGGCACAAGATACTTCGTGGCTTTTCTATCTCGTCCCTGATCGTATATCCCGTCGAAGTGAACCGTATGACCCGGAATCTTCAGCGGCTTCTCCTCACCAGTTCTGATAGCCTGCTCCCTGATGTGGGCTATATCTTCAGATGAGTCACAGCAAACAAAGATATCTTGTGGATTGCAGAGTTCAGCGGATTCAGCTACGAATCTGTGAACTTCAGGATTTGGTATGGCTTTTATTTTCTCGTAATCCTTATTGTTCATTCTGGAACGGAGTGTCTTAAGGTATTTATTCATTCTTGATTCACTTACCTATGATTCTTGCAGGCGCGTCGTCAAGCCTAACCTTTCTAGAGGATTCTTGTCCTTATTTATTTTTTTCGGTTTTTTGTTACGATTTTCGTAACAACCTACCTGTTAGAGTATCCCTGCGCAATTTTTAAATCATTCATAGAAAGATTCACTTATAGCCTTTCATGGGAGACGCTGAGACTTTTGGAGAGTAAAGGTTTATAGACATTTCTGCTGCACTAGGAGGACTCGATAAAAGATGCTATGGTCAATTCATAGAGCCCCTCGGGAGGTGCATATACGGAGAACTATGGGTGGGCAAAGACTCGCGGATCCCCAATTTTAGAGGCTTCCGCCTGAATGGATCCGAATGTGCAAGGAAAACATTAGAGTTTGCGAAAGAGATGAGAAAAGTTGATCCCATCATCAGGTTCGTAGCTGTGGGATGTGAGGGTTCAGAGTGGAACCTAGAGATGATTAAGAATGCAGGCGAATACTTCGATTATCTCTCAGTGCACATTTATATAAAAGGTGAGAGATCCTATAGGGAACTAGCGGCTACCTCGCTGGATATAGAAAGAAGACTCGAATATTTTATGGGCTTATTCAATCAGCAAGGCAAAGATACGATATAGAAAGGGAGATATGGATAGCATTCGACGATTGGGATGATCTAGCATGCCGGATGAAAATAGCTATCAAAACTAATACTAAAGCGCTAATTAAAAACCTAGAATCGAAAACGTTTGAGGTTCATAGGGCGGTATTCTACGGCGACTTCAGAGAAAAAATTAAGGATTTAGCTACTTTGATTGGGTTTGAAGTTGTAGAAGAGGACATTAAAGGGTGAAAGCGCCGCCTACTCTCCTATTGCGATCTATGATGATCAGCGAGAGACATTATGTTTTCAAGAAGAAGACGAATATCTCCAAACTTAAAACAGTTTTCAGCCGAAATTTTTTATGAGGTTATCTAAGTTACGCGAAAAGGTTTGGACATGGTTGAGAGAAGCATCCCTCGTAAGAGGATGCAGCATCGTAGACTTGTCAGCATCACATACTAAAGTCTCTCACTTTACGTTGCTTAGGGAAGGTGCAAGCTGGCCGCGGAAAATTTATCAAGGTGGAAACCTTCCTTGAAAGGGGGGTTGCGTCTTATGATTGTTGACGCGCATTGTCATATTGGCAGGGGAGAATTCATAGATAGAGCATATGATATCGACATAACTCCGGAATTCATCATACGTCTAGCCGATGAAGCCGAAATTGACAAGACCGTTGTGTTTCCTGTTTCTTATAGCGACTACTCTTACGCCAATAGGGAGGTCGCTATGACCGTTGAGAAGTACCCGGACAAGTTGATCGGGTTCTGCAGGATAAATTGCAGTAATCCTAAGAGCGCGCTGAAAAATCTAGATGAAGCTTTAACCAATCTTGACTTAAAGGGAGTGAAGATTCACGAAGGTCTAGATAAAGGTTTTCCGAACAGAGCAATTGTAGAGATGATAATGAAGCATGATGTCCCGATGATAATACACCAGAAAGACTCACCCTTGAGACTTGAACCTATGATAAAAAGCTATCCGGACTTGAAAGTCATAATCTGCCATCTGGGAGGATATCCAGGTAACTATATCTACCACGCCGAAACGATCTATCTCCTAGAGAAATACAAGAATGTATACGCTGACACTGCTCAGGCGCAGCATTATCGACTACAGGAGGCGGCAGAAAGAGTCCCTGAGAAGCTGATTTTTGGCTCTGATGCCCCCTGGTATCATCCTGCAATCGAAAAGATGAGAGTAGAGATTCTGGAGATAAGGAAAAGTGATAAGGAAAAAATATTAGGGGGCAACATTTTAAGGCTATTAAATCTCTAGTTTTATCACGTGTTTCCCACGTTTACTCATGATATATCCTATTCGTTTCAGCATCCTGCAAATTTGAAGCTCTTCATTGCTGCTTTTGAAGCGTTTAAGCGTCAATGCGAAACCCATTGAGACAGATCAGCGGTAGACTTTCAGTGGAGCCTTTAGCACTTCAGATCTAAGATACTCCGGGCGTAGAATTAGAAGGCTACTTCTCAATCAGTCAAAGTTATGTACCGCTGTTAATTCTACGCTCGGCTGTCGAAGAAGCAGAGCATATAATTCAATGGCTCAGAGTAAAAAACTCAGCTTCCCACACGCCGCTTCATGCTTGATCTTTTCAAGCCTCTACTCAAGGCTTTAGCAGTCACGTTCATAAGCAGAGTTTTGACTGAGCAATTATCGATTATGAAATGTCCTTTGGAGAATTGAATCTTAAATAGTTTAGGAAGCATCTGCTCTCCGACATTCTTCCGAACTAGCTTAGGAGCACAGTTACACTTGAGGGTCTCTTCTTTCCACGGCTGAATTGAAGATGGAATAGGCTCGACGGGAATTTTGGATTATAGTCTCGCAGCCTCGGTTGCTATACAATTTTTCCGTCGGATATGAGTTGACGAGGGGGATGACGCGTACTTGGAGGCTGTAGATTCAGGAGCGAATTTCTATTAGCAAACTTTAAAGACGAAAGGTTTGGCGGTTAGTATTGATCATGTAGGCTGGATGATGAAGCACTTGATTCCCATAGGAACTGTTATGGTCATGCCTTCATCATATTTAGGTCCGCCTAGGAACAACCATGTTCAATGTGGAAAGAATGAAGAGAAGAAGAAACGACGAATTTTTCACTGATTCTCGCTCAATAAAAAGATTTCAAATGCCATTTTAAAAATTATTTTCTTTTCCAGTCACTTTAGGCATTCGCAAGATTTATATAGCTCTCGCATTATATGCGTCATACTCAAAATTCCCCTCTGCCGGGAAGGGGAAGAAACCGAAATAATGATAGAAAGTGAGAATGATTCGTCATCGATTCTTTTTCATAAAGATTTAGTTGAAGAGATACCCGAATCGATTGAGAGATCCCTGAAAAGCCTGGATCTAAAAGAAAGAGTAAGGGTAGCTGTTTTCAGCGACATAACTTCAAAGAATACTTATGGTAAGACTTGGCTGATAATTGCAGGTGAGCAGCTGCTGGTTTACGATCCTGAAGTAAGCAGCAATCCCCGGATTAGAATCTTCCTACGCGACATAAGCGACGTTGAGATACGTAAATATATAGGGAATAATGCGTTTATCATTAAGACCCAGAAAGGGGAATTGGAACTCACTCGTTTTACGAATACTCTTAAGCCGAAGTTTGAATGCTTAAAAAAGAGGCTCGAGACATTCTTTAACTCCTCGTGGAGATCACCTGAAAAAGAAATTTACATGAAAAAAGACCCAATTGAGAGCCAGAGAAGATGTCCAAAATGCGGCAGAGTCATTCCACCTTGGATGTCAACATGCCCATACTGTATGAGTAAGAGGAAAGTTATCTCCAGATTGTTAGGGTACGTTAAGCCGCATTTACCTCTAGCCATCTCCGGCTTCGCATTAACGGTCTGTTTCACTTTTCTGAATCTGTTGCCGCCTTATCTGATGAAGATACTGATCGATGATGCTATTGGGAACGCGAATCTCACATTACTCGTCTGGCTGACAATAAGTCTCGTTATCATCTATCTTTTAAGGGCATTGACAGCTGCGGGGAGAGGCTACCTGCTCGGAAAGTTAGGGCAAAAAATAATGGTTGATTTAAGGAGAAGACTCTACGAGCATCTCCAAGTCTTGTCGCTGAGATTCTACGATAAGAATGAAACAGGAAGGATCATGTCAAGAGTGATGAGTGATACCGAGAGAGTTCAGTACTTCCTCACGTGGGGAATCCAACAGTTCTTCATGGATATCATGATCCTAGTATTCGTAGCCATCATCCTATTCACAATGAGTTGGCAATTAGCAATTATCGTGCTCATGCCTACATCAATTCTCATCATTGGAACCAAGATATTCAGCAAAAAGATTCGTAGCGTATATCATAAGGCTTGGAGAAGGTGGGCAGATCTAAGTGCGATCCTTGCCGACACAATTCCAGGAGTAGCTGTTGTTAAAGCCTTCTCCCAAGAAAGGAAGGAGATAAGCAAATTCAACAGGAAAACGCATGAACTGTACGAAGTCAATGTGAAGATATCTCTCTTAGAAGGAATCTTTTTCCCACTTATCGGCTTCATAATGACATTAGGCGCCGTAAGCGTTTGGTGGTTCGGCGGTAAACAAATTCTTTCAGGAACTCTAACCTTAGGCGTATTGACAGCTTTCATCAGCTACACTTGGAGGTTCTACGAGCCCGTGGGAAGATTAAGCAATATGAGCAGCGTGTTGCTGAGAGCAACGACATCAGCGGAGAGAATCTTTGAAGTTCTTGATACGAGACCGGATGTTCACGATTCTCCAAACGCCATCTCGCTTCCACAATTGAAGGGACACATAATATTCCATAATGTCTCATTTGCTTATGAAAACGGGGAAACAGTGCTGAGGAACATAAATCTTGAGATAAAACCGGGACAGAAAGTCGGATTAGTCGGGCCAAGCGGAGCCGGAAAGACCACGCTTGCCAAGCTTATCTTAAGATTCTATGACCCCACGGAGGGAAAAATAACAATAGATGGATACGACCTACGTGAAGTGAAACAGGGATCCCTCCGTAAACAGATAGGCATAGTTCTTCAGGAACCTTTCCTGTTTAAGGGATCAATTGCTGAAAACATCGCGTATGGAAATCCGTTGGCTCCACCTGAAAAGATAATCGAAGCAGCGAAGGCCGCAAATATTCATGATTTCATCATTTCTCTCCCAGAGGCTTATGACACGGATGTTGGTGAAAGAGGACATCGGCTTTCCGGAGGCGAGAAACAGCGTATATCCATAGCCAGAGCTCTCTTAAGAGATCCGAAAATCCTAATCCTCGACGAGGCTACAAGCTCAGTGGATACGGCGACTGAAAGCTTAATACAGGAAGCTCTTGAGAGGCTTATGGAAAATCGAACTTCCATAATTATTGCTCATAGGCTTTCCACATTGAGGAACGCTGACAAGATAGTTGTCATTGACCATGGGGAGATAGTCGAGGAGGGCTCACATGAAGAGCTGATTCGTCTCGGCGGATTGTATAGCCGTCTTTGCAGGATGCAAACTGCATTAGCTATGATAGCAAATAGGTGAGTTTATCGTGGAGACACGTGGTTTTTCCGTCAACATATTAGATCCTAGAAAAATTCGAATATTCCGGGATGAATCTGGACGATTAAAATTAATCTTTGACGATAACAAGGAGGTCTTAGTTAGAAGGGTTGTAAGGGCTTTTCCGTTAACTATGCCGTGGCGCTACATAATTCTGATAGATGAGAATGGCGGAGAGGTTGGGCTTTTAAGAGATCTTAAATGTCTAGATGAGAAATCGATGAAGGTGCTGAAAGAAGAGCTGGAAAGAGTCTACTTCATACCAAAGATAAAGAAGATTCACCGTATTAAAGAGGAGTTCGGAATTCTGATATGGGAAACCGAGACTGATAAGGGACCTAGAAGATTCGAGGTTACAAGCAGAAGAAACATAAAGAAGATGGGTAAAAGAAGAATAATTTTAAGAGACGCCGATGGAAACCTTTATGACATACGTGACTATGCTGATCTAGATCAGAAGAGCATCATCATGCTGGAATCGGTGATCTAGTCTCCTCATCAATAACGTGAAAAAAGGCTTTTTTAGATGCTGTTTAAAAGAGAAATTTCTCACTTCGTCATAAGGTTAGGGCTAGGAGGACTGTAACAGTTGATGAAACCATGTTAAGGTGAAGAGACAATGCTTCTTCGTTTAAGCTGGTATGGACATGGATTCCGAGGGGTCTTGACTGTGGATGCTAGCTGGCAACGCTTAACAATAAATGCAGAGTGCACCTTGAAGAGGGCTTTGAGATCCCCCGCCTAAACAAGCCTCAGAACATCATCGACGAGGTCTAGCTCTACACTTCTATTCTTCCGGCGGCGAGCATTAAAGTCATCAACGCAACTAAAATCCCCCTTTTCAACATCGATCTTCGGGATGACGCTGAGCAATCTTCCACCACACATAGGATAGAACTCAACGTCCCTGAGATCAATAGTTAAACCGCATCTCTCGCACCGCTCCAACACTTCAACCTTCAAAAAAGAGGATGAATTCTAGGAGGATCTAGATTCTGACTCAACGAGAACTGCAGTTCCAGTCGCGGAGACAATTACCACCCCAGCCTGCAATCCGAGATCAGAAATCTCCAAGTCGAGGCCCACAACTGCATTCGCTCCCATCCTACGGGCTTTATCCTTCAACCTCAACATCGCCTCCATCCTCGCCTTTTCAAGCTCAGAAGTGAAAACCGATATTTCCCCGCCGACCATGCTCTGAAACCCCGCCACGACCTTTCCGAGGAAGCCTCTCGTCCTTGGAACGAGGCTCGTGACAACGCCGAAAACCCTCTTCACCCTATATCCCGGAATTGACGGAGTAGTAACCAGAAGAACATCCTCTGGATGCTGATTAATAGGCGAGCCGCATTTGTGACAGTACTTTGCTCCCGGGAAAATTTCAGCTCCACATCTTGGACAATTCATTCAGGCATACCGTTAATGAAGAAGCGTCGAGGCTTTTTTAAACCTTATGGTTGAGATGTTCAGCTGCCTATCTTAATGATTACTCATAGCGTATGTTAAGTTCATCTTTCTATAACTATAGGTCGAAGCCCAAGCATTTCAGATACTCGAATTAAAGTCGATGTCCAGTCTCCATAGATCATGGCGCTGTGATGACTTGAGATGTTCTGAAGATAAGCCTTGACATCAGGCATTTTTAACCAAGCTGAAAATCGGCAGTGAACTGAGTCTTCAACCTTCTCGATATCAGCCACGGTGAGAACTATTCTGTCTAGACGCGGATCAATCCTTCCTAACGTCACTTTTTCTCCGGAACGTAGATCAGCATAAGCAGTTATGCCTCTGCCGGTTGCATGATAGTCAGCTAGCCGATACTTAGATGTTGCAAGCCTCAGCGGAATCACATCGTGGGTAAATCTCGCCTTGTTATCTCTCAGTGAAGCCTTGATGTCCTCGAGGATAACATCCTCAGGAGGAAATCCCGGTCCACGTTCAGGTCTGAAGAGATAGATATTCCCCATGATGGAGGGTTCGTCCGATGTGAAGGAGAATAGCATCATCGTAAGAAGAGTATTCAAGTCACCTTCACATCCAGCCGGCACCATAGCATCAGAGAACTTTGACAACGCTATACATGGAGTTATGAATCTCGTTTGGAACAGATCCGTGAGGCAACTGATGGTTATAGCGTTTGCTCCCTGCTCCGAAATAATTGTTTCCATAGCCTTATACATCTTGGCTACCTCGAGGAGCCTCTCCCTGTACTCTTCCTTGAGATCATCGAAGTCTTCCTTCCATTCCTCCAAAATCTCAGCAGCTTCCTCTTCGGAGACGATATCCATCCTCTTCAACAAATAGTTTATAGGGACCTGCTTGACTGTCACGCCGAGCTTCCTCTTTATCTTATCGAAGCTCCAACAGGATCCTACTTCTCCCACGGCCTCAAACCGCCCTGTTGAGCCCGGTACGACGCCGAAGAAGAGTACCTTGCTATGTTTAAGCCTAGCCACAGTTCTTAGAGCTCTCGCCACCTCCCTCGCCTCATCCGGATCGACGAAGTCATAGGCGGTGGCTCCCTTACTCCTGAGGAAGGAAACTCTATCTCTCCCCCGCGCTCCGTATCCTTGATACGTCCAAATTATGACTGGCAGGTTTAAGTAAGCTAAATTCTCAGCCCAGACTGGCAAGTGCCTGTTCGCGGCGAGCAACACATCAGCCTGAGGGGAAATGTACGCTTTCAGATTCGCAACTGACTTGACATCCGGCACAACTGCTGACGGGAGAAACGATACTAGATTTCCGAGGACAGATGACATATCGTTAACTGTTTTATTGATCCTATTCTCCGCGTCCCCTCCGCCAAAATATATAGGCTGAATCATCAGGGGACGCAGCGAACTCATTCTAACATCTAACAGAGTAATCATCCTCCCCATCTAAGATAACTATAAGGCAGATTTCCCAAAATCTATTTAAGTTTTTGCTTTGTTGCATATACAGTTTTTACTTATGTTCTGGTTATTTTTGATTGTGAATCTGGCTGTTTAGAGAGTTGTGCGAGTGAACTGGAGCACATATAACGATTCTTTGGTTAGGAGAAGTGGAGATTCTGCTGGATTTCTCTGTTCTTGAGATCTGGGACTGTGAGGTCAAGCTCATGAATGCTGGTAGGAGAGGGAGGTCATTCGTCTATCCAGACTCTTTAATTAAGGCTTTTAGCCTCGATTAGGCTTCTATTCTATTTTCCTCATAGGCAGCTTGAAGGTTTTACAAGAGGCCGGTCAAAGTACGTTGAGGAATTTAATTTTAACATCATATCATTTTTCGGCTCTTAATCTTTCGTACAATCTCAGAGACGCTCTACAAATCTCGTTCCATTTAGCCAGTAATTAGCCGACCCGATGGACTATCAACTGCGAGAGTGTAGGCTGATCTAAAGAATCTACGGCGAAAAGTAATGTTCAGTTTTTAAACGAACTATGCGCTAAGGATTTTAATCATTAGCATATTCATATGTAAATGGTGGATTGGAGAATGTTTCCTGAACGATATGATGTTAAAATTACAGTTGTTAAGAAGCTGTTTAACAAGGATTTGGTGGATAAGTATACTGATAATCCTGCAGAATGGAAACCTTGCCAGAAGTTCGAGATAGGTCAAGAATTTATCGTCTCTAAAGATGAACCCTGGAATATGCCTAAAGGATTCTGCGGCTGGGCATGGGCGGATATGCAAAAAATTGTTTGGGGCATGGCAAGAGGGGGACCTAAACTCTTTATAACGTGCTGTACAGACGGATATAGACCAGTAATCTTTAAGCTCGAAAGAAACGAATAAAGCATCTTTTCACATTCCATTTTTATCTTTTTCTCTCACATTAATCTTCCATCTCTTACCCGTTTCCTCTCACACAAGTACATATAATGTATAATGCTATGTACCTAACACAAAGAAAAAACAAACAATATAAACCGAAACGATTAGAGGGGAGGGATCTCTGCAAATTTGAGTAAGAAAGACTTCTTTAAGGCTGGAATCACTATATTCTAGTCCTTCTTCCATCACCTTCCAGAGAAAGAACTCGTTTCGAAGTAATCGACTCGCTTCCTTCACAATCGAGTTAAGAGTACCTAATGGCTCAAAGGTATTTAGCTCGATAACAACCTTTCTCGCTTTAGCTACACTTGCATCCACACTCTTTCCCACAAAATCTAAATACTCTTTCCTAACACTAAATATTTCCACCGTGCTGACAGTGAAGTGTCGTTCTCAGATTCTCTGATTCATTGACTTTTTCTGTATCTCATTAAATGTAACGTGTGCACATGAACGATAATCTTACAAAACTCATTCTTCTGCACGCGTGCCTTATTTTTAACATTATACATGGAGCCCTCGTATAACATTTGGTAACATTCATATAGTAGTCTTTATTCAGATTACGATAGGGTGAGCCAATTGGGTAGGCTGGTTAACGTCTCAGTAAAAGTTCCCGAGGAAATAAGGAATCTTATGAGAAAAGTCGATGTGAACTGGAGCGAATATCTTAGAGAGACCATAGAAACCAAGATTAGAGTGGAGATAGCCAAGGATGCGGCGAGGAGATTGGATGAGATTCGTGAAAGGACGGGCAAGGTGCCTACGGAGGAGCTTGTAAGATGGATAAGGGAAGACAGAGAGAGAAGTCTAAAGTAGTCATCGACGCCAGTGTAGCGGCCAAATGGATCATTCCGGGGGAGCCTTGGGAGGCACATGCCAGAACCCTTAAGGGGAAAATAGCATCCATGGAAATAGAGGCATACGCACCGCCACTTCTACTCTACGAAGTGGCCTACGTAATACTAAAGTCAGTATCCACAGGCATCTTAAAACTCAGCGACGGAATCGAAGCTCTGAAGACAATGGGGCATCTGGGCCTCAGCATCCAAACAGCCAGCTGGAACGACTTAGCAGAAATCCTATCCATAGCCGCCGCAACCAAACTAACAGTGTATGATGCAGCCTATCTTCACCTCTCAAAGAAAATGAAGGCTAAACTTATCACGGCTGACAGCGAACTAAAAAAGAGAGGAGAAAGCGTAACCGCAACTATCCTACTCAAAGAGTTAGAAATATAAAGTACTCCGGAATACGAAGAAAGGAATACAAGTCTCTCCCGACCCATCACCTGAATTTGTTTTTGGCTAAAAGGTTTGCTTAAAATCGTCTTTCTTTTCCATTTCACTTTATCGTCTATATTTCCTTTTTATATCATTATACAACCGGATTACGTTTTGGATGCCTTATTCTTTTCTGATTTTATTTTAAGCCAAGGTAGGGGGATCTCGTTGAGCTGATGAGCCTTTCTGATTTCTCTATTAAATTATATTGTTTTTCAAAAACGATAATCTACTCTCTAATAGTCTATTCTACGTGGAGACGGAGACGAGAAGCAATTGTACGAGATTCGTGAAGCGATGTTTCACGATTATATTTGGTTATCTATTTATCTCTTCTTAGAGACTATCTATTAGTGGGATCGATGCAATTTTGGCAAAACTTCTTCCGCAAACATTTTCATATCTTCAATGCTTAATCCGGGTAGTGTGAAAAGCTCTATTCCTCTCTTATTAAATTCTCTAATCAGATTAGCGATGTTTTTTGGTCCTGCTGAGTTATGAGCAAACTTTCTGGCCTCTTCTACAGATATTCCTTTACTCTTAGATAGGTTCTGAGCGTATTCCTCAATCTTTCCCTCATCTTCGTGGAGCATAACTACTAAACCTATTCCGAGAAGTAGTTCTCGGAAGTTTCTTCCAACATATCTGCAATGCTTCTTTACAACCTCTATTTTATGTTCAGCTATCTGTATTGTTGGGAAGCCCGTTATGTGAATTATATCTGCACATTTAGCTGCGATCTTTAGCGCTCTCTTCTCACCTTTAGCGCCAATCATTATGGGTATATCTACTCTCACAGGTCTAGGCCTGTTCAAGGCATTTATAGCGCTGAACTTCTTGCCGTGATAGGTACAGGCTCCCCTCCTAAACATATCTCTACATATTATAGCTGCATCTTCAAGAGCGTCAAGCCGCTCTCTGGCCGATGGAAAACCACCCATGAAGCTCTCAAACTCTTCCTTGAGCCATCCAGCCCCCAAACCAAGAATAAATCTACCGCCGGAAATTATGTCGATCGTGGTGGCCATCTTAGCCAGAACCGTAGGTAGACGATAATATGCACACGAAACTAATGGCGCTAGATATATAGTTTTTGTTGTTGCAGCTAGACCTGCTAGCGTCGTCCAGCATTCTAAGGGATGATTCGTTTCTCCCCTAGGGTTCTTCATATTCAAAAAGTGATCGGTTATCGTGAATAAGTCGAAACCTAGCTTCTCTGCTGTCTGGACGTATTTTTTCATCTCTTCAAAACTTTTACCTTCCGGAGGTACGTGAACCCCGATATTTATTTTCCCCTTACTCACCATAAAAAGAACCCTATTTTTAATTGAAACTTAGGCAATATAAAAATAAAAATATAAAACATCAATTCTGTTTATGGCATAATTCGATAATGAATGCGGAATAGAAGATCACCACCGACTTTCTTTTTCATGTTCTTTTAGGAGTAAGCTTTCTTGTATAGATCTTCAGCATTAGTAAAGCAACGTTCTTTCCTCCTCTTAAAACATGAGAACTTCCTTTTTCGGCCGATCGGTCTCTTCCAGAAGACTCTTTCTGAAGATAGTTTGTCAGTTTTCTAGACTTCTCCCTTATCATTGCTGCGTTGTAGCAGAGAGAAAAACATTAAAGACTCAGAGAATTTGCTAATAAATGAGGCGTATAAAATGAGAAATGTTTACGTAGCTTTTCAATTTGACGCTGAAGATTTCATAACGCCGGAGACTGATGATGTTTTATTGGAGCTCATAAATATCTTAGATAACCACGACGTAAAGGGATCTTTCTGTATAGTCAGCGAGAAGGTGAGAAAATTAAAGAAGCGAGGCAGAACCGATGTTTTAGAATCTCTTAAAAGGCATGATATAGCATACCAATCGAATCTTCACTCCGTACATCCAGTAATATCAGAGTATCTGAAGGATAAAGAATGGGAAGAAGGCGTTGAAGAGGTGAAAAAACGAGAAGGCCCGGGGCTGGAATTACTGAAAAGAGTATTCGATGTAAATCCTTCAGCCTTCATTCAGCCCGGTGGAAGCTGGGCACCAGAGACCCCATATGCCTTAAGAGAGATGGGAGTACCCGTCTATGTGGATGGAATCTTTCAGGACAGCCCGGTTTGGTTTTGCGGTAGTCTCTGCTTTAAGGCAGCTATGGGCTTTCCAGAACATTCAAGCTTCGCTGACCTTGACGCATTGAAATCTAGATTTGACGAAATTTACAATTCTAAAATTAATGGCGGATTAATTGCGATTTATATGCATCCATGTATGTTTGTTACTGAAAAATTTTGGGATGCTGTTAACTTTTCTCATGGAAGAAATCCGTTTCAAGGGAGACTTATGCCAGCCCCTTTGAGGAGTAAAGAAAAGATAGAGGAGTCACTCCAAGTTTTTCGAGCATTTTTAAGTTTTATTCTAGAGCATCCGAACGTTAAAGTGGTCACTTTCAGAGAAGTTGCGGAGATTTATTCTGACCTTAAAGAGCGAAGGCTAAGCTTGGATCAAATCTTCACTTTAGCTAAGAGAGCAACTGAACGTAATGATTGGCAGATCATTGATGGCATATCTATTTCTCCAGCTGAGATGCTTCGACTCTTCGTGGAGTTAATTACAAATCATCTTCAAAGAGAAGTCGAGCCGAAATCTATACCCATATACTTCACGCTTGGACCGACATCTAAACCTTCAGAAACCCGCATCCCAAGAAATATTAACTTAGATGATGTTTTAGAGATATCTTGCATTGCAAAAAAGTTTATAGATGTGCATTCAGAGATCCCGTCGATCGTAGCGAAAGATAATATAAAGTGCGGTCCGGGAGTTCTTTTAGAGGTCGCTGCAAAGGTGATTTCATATTATTCAGAGCATGGAAGCCTTCCAGAGAGGATTAGAGTGTATGGTCTTCCAGATATTCCTGAAGTTGTGCAACGATGGGATTTAATTAAAAGAATTAATGAACAGTGGAGATGGGTGATTTTTCCATATGGTTTTAAATCTAAGCGCATCGAAGAGTTAACCTTGTTGCAAACATGGACTATGCGTCCGGCTGTATCAGTTGATAATGACGGCGGAGAAAGAGAACAAGATATTTGAATCTATTTTTTGAAGAATACTGGTAAATATTTAGCGTGGGCATTCAGCATATCATCCAATAGTCTTTTAGTTTCTTCTAGGGTTAATTTAGATGATATTTGGGGATCTTGCAGAAAAGCTCTATATGCTATATCACGATCACCCGTCACGGCCGCTTCGACTGTTAGCTTCTGAGCTGCAATGTGATTCGTCAGAGTGGCGGCTATTGGTTCTGGTAGCTTACCGACATGAATTGGCTGTATACCATATCGTCCTACAACACATGAAACCTCCACTATGGCATCTTTAGGCAGATTACTTATAGCCCCATCATTCAGGAGATTCACGATATGAATCTCGTTTCGGTTCTCCAAGATTGCCTCGATTATCTGCACCACTTCTATACTTTCTCCTTTAGGTAGAATATCCATAGAGATCTCTACTCTTCCAAGAGCTATTTTCTCGACGAGTCTCTCCCACTTTCTGACTCTTTCCCTTTCACATGTCATGTCATGAACATGTATGCCATACTTCATTTTTAGTCCCTGAGCCCGCCCTTCATATTTTTCCTCTAATTTAGATAGCGCTGGGAAGAACTCCGTCCAATGAGTCCAGCAGTAGGGGAGTACCCCGTAATTTTCGAGCGCCCACTTCTGGATGGAATTCTTAATTCTTTCCTTGGCTATGGGAAACGCATCCGTCCCGTCTTTAAATCTCAATTCAAGAATAGCCGCGCAGTGATTTATCCCCCCAGCAGAGGCAGGTAGAGCTAACTCTTGAGGGTCGACACTTAGAATCTCGCCGAGATAACTTGCATTCCGTGGGATGGAGCTACATGAACATAGACCGAAGGACTTTACTTTCGTATATCTTCTCATCGCCATTGTATTGGCAGTGACAGGATTCGTGTAATTAAAGACGAAGGCATCCGGTGAAACGTCCTCTAAATCTTTACCTACGCTTACAAGAATAGGAATGTGACGAAATGCACGTATTATGCCGCCTGGACCAACCGAGTCTCCCACGTGCATGTAGATCCCGTATTTCGCGGGGAGCTCAATATCAACTTCCCAAGCATCATTTCCTCCAACAGCAATGGCTGTTATTACAAAATCTGCATCTACAAGTGATTCTCTTTGATTAGTAGTAGTCTCGATCCTGAGGTCTGCCTTTTCCTTCTTTATAAGATGTTTAGAGAGTGTTTCCATCATCTTTAGGCGGTGCTTATTTATATCCATAAGAGTAATCGTGCTTCCACTGAGCAACTCCGACTTGATGAAGAGCCGCATCAATTGAGGCGTAAATGTACTGCTTCCACCACCAATTATTGTAATCTTCACCATTTTTCTCATCGCCTTTTTAATAATCAATACCCTACTTTTTTTACGTTCAGTCTTAAAAAATATGTTAATGACTGAGATTTAATACAAGCACTCGTTCATCCATGTTTTTCTTTTTTACATGACAGGCATACTTCGCTATATTTGAGATTTTGAAGATACTGGTTTATTGTCTTTCTCGGGATATCTCAAATTTCATATCTTATCGAAATAAATTTCAGATAATCATTTTCGACGTGATGAAAGATAAATCTTCCTCTGATGTGGAAATAGAGGAGAGAGTGAATAGCCTACTTTCGAGGATGACTCTAGAAGAGAAGATTGGCCAATTGAGGGCTGCGAGAATATCCCATTTGGTCACGGCCTTAGCTACATGAGATTTAACTATAGCAATCTCAAGATAATCCCAGAGAAGATACATGCAGGAAGCAAGGTCAACGTATATGTGAATGCGAAGAATATAGGCGAATATGAAGGCAACGAGGCGGTTCAGCTATACATGCATAAACGAGTTTCAAGCGTATCCAAGCCAGTAAAGAAGTTGAAAGTTTTCAAGAGGATAACGCTTAAGCCGGGAGAAATGAAGACCATAAGTTTCCGTCTTGGGGTAGAAGAATCAGCCGCGTATGATCCGGAGATGAAATTCGCGGTTGAGTCTGGAGTATATGAGATTATGATCGGCAGTTCCTCAGAGGATAAAAGACTTCAAGGGGAGCTCCAAGTGATGCAGGCATGTAGCGAAATATGATGATTCATTCGCTGGTAAATTACCTATATATAGAGTGCACATCTGGTTATCACTTAAGTTTTTTATCCTCAAGCATCCTTTAATGTTTATATAACTACTTTAAAGCTGAGGGGAAAATACTTTGGGCCCCAAGATTGTTTTTATAGGTGCTGGTAGCGCCAGATGGACAAGTAGAATTCTAGCAGATATATTCCTGAATGAAGATCTACGTGACTCTGAAATATGGCTTATGGATATTGACGATTATAGGCTTAATCTCATATCAACGCTGGCTAGAAGGTACGTTAAAGAGCTTAAGATTCCAATGGAGGTACATGCCACAAAAGATAGAGCTGAAGCCATTAAGGGCGCTGACTTTGTAATATCTACGGCTCTTCCTAAGGGCTACATGTACTATGAGAAGATGAGAGATGCATCGGAGGAACACGGCTACTATAGGGGAATCAACAGTGTAGAATGGAATTACGTGGGAGATTATCATACGATATGGGGCTACTATCTTTTCAAGCTCTACATGGAAATAGCCAGAGATATAGAGGATTTCGCTCCGAATGCCTGGTTCTTCATAGTCTCGAATCCAGTTCTCGAGTTGACGACGATGATAGGTAGAGAGACTAAAGTTAACGTAGCCGGCATCTGTCATGGCTTTCTTGGTTATAGATCTGTCATAGAAGTTCTAGCTATGCGCCTAGCCAAGGAAAAATTTGGCAAGAACATAATTCCACACTGTGCTACCCATAGAGCTGAATGCTACGATGAGCTTAGGAGGATCATTAATCTGGAGGATGTTGATGTTGAGATGAAGGGATTAAATCACGTCATATGGCTAACGAAATTCGAATATAAGGGCGAGGATGCCTATAAGTACCTAGATGACTGGATCAAAGAAGATGCTGAGGAATACTGGTCGGTATGGAGAGAACATACGATGAGCCCGTGGGACCTAGATTTATGTCCCGCAGCCATAGACATGTACAAGACTTATGGATATTTACCTATAGGAGACAGTGTTCGAGGAGGCACATGGAAGTATCATTGGGATCTTAGAACTAAACAATACTGGTATGGCCCTTACGGAGGACCAGACTCTGAGATAGGATGCGCCATGAGGATTCTTCAGGTTAGGAGAAGAATCGAAGAGATAGCTAGGATGGCTTTTGATAGATCTAGGCCCATTTCGCAGTCTATGTCGTTAAAGCCAAGCGGCGAGGTTATAGTAACATTGATAGATTCCTTATATAATGGTAAGCCTGCTGATAGCTATGAGATTTCATTTCTCAGCGGGCAGGTGCGAGCTCCGATATATGTAAATATCTTGAATAACGGAACCATATTGAATCTCCCTGATGATATAGCCGTGGAAACTCATGTGAGAGTAGATAGTAGTGGCATTCATCCAATATCAAGAGGCACAATCCCAGATAAACTCTACAAGTATGTCATGTTACCTAGGATCACAAGAGCTGAATGGGCTCTAGAAGCCAATCTAAGAGGCGGCAGAGATACACTTTTCCAGTGGCTCATAGTTGATGCGAGGACTAGAAATATGAAGCAAATAGACGATGTAATAAATGCGATACTAGAGCTTCCAGAAAATAAAGAAATGGCAAAACACTTCAGTTAATAAGGCGGATTAGTCTCTTCTAGAATCATCAGAGCGTCGAATTGGGTTAAAAGCGACTCTAGAACATACTTCATTGTTTCCCTTCGAAATCAAGTTTCCAGCATAAAATCCATTATTTTATAAGCCTAATGAATCCAAAAAGGCTACGATTACCTTTATTGATGAATACTGTTGCCAGTCTTCTTACGGCACGTCACCAGCACTGGGACACTGTTTACTCCTTTTCAAGAAAGTTTCAGACTGATCGTTATGTTATTTTTTTAGTATAGTTTATTGAAGAGAACGGATAATGAAGAAAACAAAATAATTTTATTGCATATATTTATGAGTCTTCTCTTCCTTAAATATTCTTTAAAGAAACCTTTTACATATGACTTATTAACTCTAAAAAAAGGCTGGTAGAAACCGTGACCAAATCTTCAATAGATAAGTGGATAAAATTCCTCTCCACTTCTTCCAGCAGGCTTAGAAAATTTCTCGCGTGGATCTGCGGCGAGAATCCTGAAGCCATGGAGGCTAAGAGGCTCATGTATCTTAAGGCCGCTGAAAAATTCAAAAATGCTTTCGACTCTGAAGGCGAGGTGATCTTTGCTAGAGCCCCCGGAAGAGTCAATTTAATGGGGAGACATATGGACTTCATGGGAGGATATGTTAATCCTATAGCGACTGAGGCTGAGATCTTCGTTTTTGCCCAAGCGCGAGACGATGATTGGGTATACTTGAGAAATATGAATCCATGCTATGAGCCGAATTGTTTCCAAATAACACAGGAGCTTCCCGAAGAGAAGATAAGGAATCTCCAACATTGGGACAGATGGACAGTGAAGAGATTCAATGAAGACCTCAAGAAGGGTGTGAAGAGAGATTGGGACGCGTATGTTAAAGGCTTGCTTATTCATCTCCAAAACTACTATAGACTCGAAGATGGAGAATTCATTAAAAAGATTAGAGGTATGGATATCCTTGTCGGAGGAGATCTTCCAGCTCGCAGAGGCCTCTCCTCCTCATCGGCTCTTGTCACAGCAATCGCCTTAGTCGTTAGAGAAATAAATGACATAAAAATTCCGCTAGGCGAGTTCATAGATCTCATAGGTTTCTCGGAATGGTTTGTTATGACTAGGGGGGCTTGTGCTGATCATGCAGCCATCACACTATGTAAGCGGGGATATGTCTCGCATATAGGCTCCCAGCCAACTGACGTAAGTAAGGTGACATATGCACCTTTTCCGGAGGATTACTGTGTGCTTATAGTTGGATCAGGCTTTGAGAGGCCGCAAGATGAAGAAACCCGCAACTTCCTAAGGGTTACAGCAGCATCCTATGAGATCGCTGCGCTTTTAATTAAGGATTTTTATCCCGAATATGCTTCTAAGATAAAATGGTTAAGGGATGTCTCAACAAGAAATCTTAATGTGAGCCTATCCAAAATATATGAGATCCTCAAGTCTCTGCCAGTTAAGGCTGACAGGGATAACCTCAGAAGTCTCATAAGCGAGAAACACCTTAACGAACTCGAGGAGATATTCTCAGACCATAAGGCTCCAAAGGACGGTTATAATATTCGTCAAGTAGCCCTCTACGGATTAGCCGAAGCTGAGAGAGCTCATATCTTTCCAAGATTTCTCAGGGAGGGAAGAATAAGGGAGATTCTAAGACTTATCAAGACCTCGCATGACGGAGATAGAGTTTCGAAATTCGCTTCTGATGGGAAAAGACTTCCGTGGGATACAGGCTGGTCAAGTTCAGACGAACGTATTGATGAACTTCTAAAGATGATTGACGAGGGATATCTAGAGGAGGCTCAATTGTACTGGCAGCCGGGCGGGTTTGAGAGAAGCATTCCCCCAATAGATCATTTATGTGACATAGTAGATTACTTTATGGAAGGCGAAGCTGAGGGGCAGATAATCGGAGCTGGTCTTGGAGGAGATGTGCTAATTCTAGCTAGAAAGAGGGATGTGAATAAGCTGAGGGAAATCTTAAGGGAAAAGTATTTCAGGTTTTATGGAGTTAAAGAGGAAATTACTATTGTCTCTCCGGGGCAGAGGGCTTCCATATTTAAGCTTTAGTCTTTCCATACGGTCTTAATCATGACAAACCTCTCTGATGGCGGGTAAAACTTCGGAGGCGAATTTCCATTGATTCTAGGAGTATTTCACCATATCTTTCCAAAGAAGTTACTAAAGCATATCTAGACTATATGTCTCCTCGGACTGTATGCCGCATTAATTGTCTGCATTATACAAATTTTCTCATAGGCCATTTTAATACATGCATTATATCGGTCTTTGTTATTATTCCAAGCAGTTTCCCATGATCCTTTCTGTCCACGATTATTATCTTTCCAATCTTGTGCCGGATCATCTTTTCGTAGATCTCCATTACTGAACTATCTGGATGCGCAGTTACGATCTTACCATGGGCTACTTCTCTGACCAGTACTCCTCCACGTTTAGATGGCAAAACCTTAGAGATATCGTCGAACGTCACTATTCCGAGCAGCTTTCCCTCATCATCAACAATCGGATATCCCGTATGATGATACCTCGTCATGATTGCGAGAAGCCCCTCAAGCGTCGTCTCAGGCGTGACTGTTATGACATTCTTCGTCATTATGTGCTCGGCTTTAAGGCTTGAGAGAAGATTTATCTCGCGTGGAAGAAATTCCCTTAGGCGAATTGATATAGGCGGCACTGGTTCCCCATGTTTCTTCCTCCTCTCAACCTCCTCCGTCGCATATTTTCTCTTGAGAAAACTCATTCTGACAAAGTGGGCATAAACGTTCGGTTCCTCCTCTATCTTTCTGGTGCGTATAACATCTGCCTTAACAGCTTCTTCAAATATTTCCTCGCCAATTTCAGTTCTGATTATTACAGTTGACCAGTCTTTTAGCGGATGAGCTCCTCCAACTGAGATGTCGGCAAGTTCCGATGTAAAGTCCTCACACATTCTACAGATGCTTAAGGTATGAGCCTTTATCTCGGGTATCGAGATCGCCGCTACCTTTCCATTCTTCAATGAGACCTTATATTTCCCATCCATATCGATCCTTAAGATGTCACCAGCTTCTATACCGTATTTCTCCTTAAGGAATCGAGTGAGCTCAGGAAGAGAGAAGCTCCAGAGACACGTTAACCCTATCACTATCCTTAAGCTATTCATAATCTTATGCTCCCAAGCCTCAAGTTTCCTGATCGCTCGCACATGGCATGGCGTTCCAACAAACGCTATTTTAGTCTTACCATACTCGTGAACTGCTTTTCCAAAGGCCATCGCAACGGATGAGGGAAAATACTCGTAGTCAACCGTGGATAGGAGATCGTCTGGAACGAGGCTGAGTAAAGGCCTAATCTCTATAGAAGTCTCCTTCTCCCGCTCGGAAGTTATGGCGCTGTCTATAAATCCAGTCTTGATTGCATGCATCAGCAATGCTGTAACGACTCCTCCGCTGTGACTCAGATCTCTCAACTTCTTATCAACAGCTTGTGCAAGAAGCATCCTTCTGTAGTAGCCGATGCCTTCAGCTCTATTCGGAGCGTTTGCTACGAATCCTAGGGTTTCAAATAGAAGAGCCTCCGTGAATGGACATATATCATAGCAGATTGAACAAAAATCCATAAAGTCTGCGCAGTTATGAGTATAATTTAGCCGTCTATTCTCAATCTTTAAAGCGTGAATGGGACATGCGGATTCGCATGCGCCGCAGAGATTACAGAATCCAGGATCAATTATTTTTCTTTTCAAATCATTATACGCAATTAAGTCTTTAGAAGTCTTCATAGTTCTCACTCATACTCTATTTTTTCACAATCCCATAAATCATTTTTATCTGTAGAGTGATAGAAATATCTCTTACTTTGGGTTTAAAGGAAATCCAATTAATCTACACTTATCTCATAAGGCTAATAGATAATTTTCTGAGGAAATTGATATTCTAGTGCTAGGTTTCTCTCTTGTATTCATAGATCATGACGTCCCTGTTATATCTTGCATGTTCGAAATCATTCATTAACTTTATAGCATTTCTTGGGCAACTCTCTGAGCATTGTCCACAGAATAAGCATCTGTCAACATAATGCTTAATCTTTGCTTCCTGACCTCTCCCGATCATCTCAATAGCCCCAGAGGGACATATCCTACTACATAGTCCGCATCCTATGCATCTATGCATATCCCAGACTGGGCGACCTCTAAAGCCTTTAGGTGGGGCTTCCCTTTCAAAAGGATACTTTATGGTGACTGGATGCTTAAGGAGCCATTTTATTGCCTCCGCGATTATCGCCAATATGTATCCCCCTATGCCAATCGGAAATTACGTTGCTTTCTCACCATTTCAGAAAAAGCTTCAAAGTCTAGGGACTTCCTTTTATTAGTTTTTACATCGATGAAGACCAGTCTATCCATGCATGC
>Ga0164310_10000357_pt1 | contig 23776 bp, 28 predicted proteins | sample GuaBasSedimGuay1_FD_121795 | JGI IMG/M metagenome (GOLD analysis project Ga0164310, IMG submission 121795) | Subseafloor sediment microbial communities from Guaymas Basin, Gulf of California, Mexico - Guay1, Core 4569-9, 0-3 cm | ecosystem: Environmental > Aquatic > Marine > Hydrothermal vents... | reverse complement strand
GACCCAATGGGGCTGGAAAGACCACGACCTTCAGGATGATATATGGAGTTCTAAGGCCGACAGAGGGAAGGGTCTGGGTTTACGGTCATGATGTCTCAGAAGAGCCTGTGAAGGCGAAGAACTTGATGGGAGTTCTGCCAGAGGACACTGGGATATATCCAAGGTTAACTGCTGAGGAGAACCTGATATACTTCGGGAAATTGCACGGAATGACTGAAACAGAACTAAAGAGAAAAATAAAAGAGTATCTTTCGATCTTGGAGCTGGAGGAAAAGAGGGACTTCATAGCAGAGAAGCTTAGCAAGGGTCAGAGGAAGAAGGTCGCATTTATAAGGGCGATATTGCATGACCCACCTATCCTACTTTTAGATGAACCAACTAGTGGCGTTGACGTAGTAAGTGCCAGAGACATAAGGAATATGATAAAAGATTACGCAAAGAAGGGAAAAACCGTAGTTCTTGCTTCCCACAACATGCTTGAAGTTGAACAGCTGTGCGACTTGGTTTCGATCATGCACAAGGGAAGGATAATCCACACAGGATCCATAGAGGAGATCAAGAGGTTAGAGGGCGTTAAGGAGCTGGAGGAAGTCTTCGTGAGGCTTGTTAAGGCGGAGGTGGTCGAGTGATGTTCTGGAGGAGAAAGGGATCCTCAGGAAAGGTTAGGCTCACCAAGGGCTTGGGTCTAATAGGCTATGGGATAGACAACAAGATACTCCTCGTTGCCTGGAAGGAACTTACTGAGGCCTTAAGGGATAGAAGGACCATAATCAACGTGATACTGCTTCCAATGATCTTGATGCCCATATCTATGGCCCTTCCCCTCATGTTAATGGCTCCTGGAGGAGCTGTTCAACCCATAACCGTTGTTGCAGTGAAGGACGTGCCTTCAATAAGCCTCATAGAGGAAAAAGTACTTCCTGTTGCAAACATAAACGCTACAATCATATACTCTGAGATAAACGCGACAAAATGGATCCTAGACAACAAGGCAGATCTTGTGGTTGTAATTCCAAAGGGATTTTACTCAAACCTAAGCTCAAGAGGATCCGCAGTTGCCTTCATCTACTACGACCCATTCAGCATGAAGTCTGAGATGGCGATGACTCAGCTTCAGCTTGCATTCAACGAGCTTTCAAGGGAAGAGATAGAGAAGAGACTAAAAGCCGTTAATCTAACCCCAGAGTTCGCAAGGCCGATTGAGATAGTTGGAAGAGAGGTTTCAAAGGTAGAGGCAACGCCTGCAGCCGTTATAGGAGCCATGATCCTCCCGATAATGGTTGGAGTTCTTGCGGTAACTGGGGCTGGAACATTTGCCCTCGACATGATAGCAGGTGAGAGGGAGAGAAAAACAATAGAAGCCCTTCTTACGGCACCAATAACTAGGTTGAAGCTTCTCATAGGTAAATACGTAGCTATGCTCGTTCTTTCTCTACTAAGCGGGGCTTCAATGCTTATCTCGTTCCTTTTAGCCTCTCTCCTAATGGTCAACTATGCAATTGCTCCCTCCATTCCCTCAACGCTACCCACTCAGGAAATAATGAACGTGTCGTTTTCCTTAATGCCTTCAGGGCTTAACCCCTTGATATTCTTACTTAGCCTTGCTTTTGCCATAGTTTTAGCTGGTCTCACTGGAGATGCTCTTATAGTCGTGGGTTCCTCTTTTGCAAAGAGCTTCAAGGAAGCACAACAGTACACAGGAGTTGTAACTGCGGGGTTCATAATCCCCCTGATATCTGTGATCTACCTCCCTCCCAGGCTCTTTTGGCCGTTTAGGCTTCTGCCCATAACTAGCATAGCCCTTCTAGTGAGGGATGTGATGGTGAATCCAGGCGACAAAGCGGCAATAATGACTTCTTCCTTAGCTTCGGTGCTATATCTCGTTTTATTCCTCCTGCTAAGTGCTAAACTCTTTGGCAGAGAGGCAGTCGTTTTCGACTAAAGAATTATTATGTTGCCATGCGATGCTCCTAAGAGATGTGTCCACTGAACTTGGTAATCGTCGGATCTGGCATAGGAGGGGTTGCTGCGGCTTGGGACGCAGTTAGGTTCATCCCAGATGTAAAAGTGAAGCTGATAGGGGATGAGGATATTTACGTAAGGCACAAGATAAGGTATGTGGCCCATGGACTAGACATTTCCCTAGACACAAGTCACCTGGAATCTAATGGGGTCGAGATAATAAGGGACAGAGCCGTAAAGATAGACAGAAACAAGAGATCCCTGCAAACTGAAAGATCTGGCGAGATACCCTATGATTACCTGATACTTGCAACAGGAGCAGAGCCATCTAAGCCAAAAGCTCCAGGGTCAGAGTTTACAAGGGGTTTTAGGAGGAAAGAGGACGTAGAATACTTAGCGAGGGAAAAGCCGCAGGAAGTGGCAATAATAGGAGCTAGCTACGTTGCACTACATGCAGCACAGACTTGCAAGGACCTAGAACTTCTCCCCTACGTAATAGTCAGGTCAAGGCTGATCAGGAAATCGCTGGAGCCAGAGCTTTCAGAAGAGCTTGAGAGAAGGCTTAAGGAAAGAGGAGTCGAGTTCGTCCACGGAAAACTTCAAAAAATTGAGGAAGACGGCCCCATAGTGGACGAAAGGAAGGTAAGAGCAGATCTTACAATATCTGCTATAGGAGTGAAGCCAAATTCAGAGCTAGCAAAGGATGCAGGGCTGGAGCTATGGTGGGATAACGTGAAAGTTGATCAACAAGGGAGGACTTCAGATCCAAGGATTTTTGCCGTTGGAGACGTGAGTAACTGCTACGATCCCATAACCAAAAAGATCGATTACTTCGGTTTGGGGACCATAGCAACCATCATGGCTTACAACAGCATTAACGCAATAAAGGGATCAAAAGGAGCTTTGAGGACTCCAAGATATCAGAAAGACGTCTTTTTCAAGGATGTTTACGTCAAGTCAATAGGATTTACTTCTCCAGAAGCTGAAAAGGCTGGATTTACACCAAAAAGGAAGGAGATTAGGGAAGAAGGAGAAATCGCCTACTTAGTTTACGATGAACCAACTGGCAGGGTGATCGGCTATTCGGCCCTTTCGAAAAGAGACACGGGTCACAAGGATCTTCTCGTCTTGAAGGCAGTTCTAAGAGGAATGAAAGCTTCAGAATTGTTAGAATCAATTCAGAGCTGAACAGAGTTATCGAGAAACCCCACTTCCTTAGCCCTTCTTAGCGCTCCTGTTACCATCTCGTACACTCCAAGAAGGGTCTCTCCCCTATTTTCCAACTCCTTTATTTCATCTAAACTCATCCAACACCAATCATCGTGCTCCTCAGGAGTTAATACAGGCTCGCCCTCTGCCTTTGAAACGTAAAGCGGTATCACAAACTGAATTGCAGATCTCCTGTTCCCATATGTGTAGGAGTAGGTGTCGACAGCGATCATGTTCTTTGGATCTATGTTAAACCCAGTCTCTTCTCTCAATTCCCTGCAAGCAGCGTTTCTAGGATTCTCTCCAAACCTCAGCCTTCCGCCAGGAAGCTCCCATTTCCCAGGATACCTCTTCTTAAAGCCCCTTCTCAGGACTAGGACCTTGCCCTGCCCATTCAAGATCACGACACAGGGCACAACCATAACCCTCGATCTAGTACGGCTTGCACGTCTATCCTTCATAGTAGAGAGCGCCTCTCCTCAGGAGGTTTAGCGTAGATAAGCTCTATAACCATCGGCCCGCCGCAGGCGGGACATGGATCGTCCCACTTCTTACCAACATATTCCCCCTCCTTAAACTCCCTTTCCGATTGGAACTTGCACTTTAAACATCTAACAAGGGTTCTATACCTCCATTTAGGCCCTTTAATCCCTCTAAGAGCCTTGATAACGTCCAAAGACATCTTTACAGCTATTCCCAATCCGGTTATTCCTGCAATTATCTTGAATAGGGAGTCAGCATTGCTAACATCGTCGTTCTTTGCTCCCTGCCAAATCATCCAGGCTGAGAATATGACTAGAAAGCCTATCATTGAGAACCAAATAAAATACCAGCCTATGCTTATCTTTACTTCCTCTTCCTTCTTAGCTTGCAACCCCGGAGACCTCCAGCCTGTTCCCTATTCCAGCAGAGTTACCCACCCCAACGACTATGACGTAGTCGCCTTCAGAAGTCCTGCTGAGGATAGCTTCCTTGACCCTATTAACCACCTCGTTGGCCTTTTTCGCAATCTCCTTCGTCATAGCTGCTATTGCCTCAGCATAGTCCTCCTTAACGACTATGGCGTCCAGAGGAATCCCGTACTTTGTGGCTACCTCTTCGATTTTCCACCTTTCTACTCCTATTCCTCCTATGGCTGCTCCCACACCTTCCGCTATCTCACCCGTTCTCTCACCCTCAAGCTTCAGAGCAGCGTCTATCATCACTATCCTATTGACATTTCCAGCTCTTGATTCTATAATCCTCTTAAGAGCCTCTCCCGGCTTCCCTACCTCTCCTCCAGGTCCCTTTGCTTTGAGCACCAGTACACGCCTGCCCTCTATGTTAAGTTCTGTCCCCACTACGTTCTCGCCGAAGTCAATCAATTCGGAATTTCCAATCATCTTAAGAGCTACCAAAGCCCCAATTCCATCTCCCAATGGCAATCCCAGTTTAGAGGCTTCAACTGACATCCTCCAAGCTCTGGCCATTCTCATTATTTCTGGAAGTTGCATCTGTATTTGGGCGATGTATATCATATTCTGCGTCTTCTTGCCGAGAACGAAGTAGTGCCTAACTATCCTAAATATGAAATCCAACGCTATTGTACTCTCTAAAAGATCTCTCAGGTTTCCAAGAGCAACTTCATCTGAAGAAGGCGCTACTTCCTTAATGAAGAAGTTAAGCCTGTCCTCCCTGTTTCTTACAATATGATCCAACTTCACCATCGCACCAGCAGGATCCGTTATTTCAGGCTCTATCGTAAAGAAGCCTATAAAGCGATCAAGTGCCTTTTTAATCTTCTCCTTCTCCTTCCCATACTTAGAAGCTGTTTTAACGAACTCCCTTTCAGCTTCAAGCCTGAGCCTGTTTAATTGATCAAGAGCCCTACCTATCTGGCCCATCCAAAACTGTACCTGTAATCTGTTTGCGTAGAAGTTCATGATAACCATAAATAACAGGAATACCATCCATGAGAACCAATCATCCCTGCTTTGTTGTAACATAGCGAGCATACTCATCACAGCTGAGAAATCAACCATCTTCCCTAAGCCACCTTAACAGGCTTTTAAATAACTCGGTCGATCTTCCTACATCAAAGAAAGCAAATTATGTCTTTATAAAATGTTTCATGAAGTTCCATAATCAGACATAAAGGCTCTCTTCAAATATTTACAAAAGGAACACCTAGACGTCTTAATTAGAGCTGGGAGGCTCCAAGTTTCCCGATATTTTACTACAAAACTTTATTTTTGAAATGAGTGGTCGGAATTGTTCAAAGAGCTGCAAAGGAAAGAAGCTAAAAAGTGAAAGCGGGCCCGGCGGGATTCGAACCCGCGACTTCCGGGTTTCTTCGTGCCCTTCACGCATAAAAGCCCGGCGCTCTACCATGCTGAGCTACGGGCCCACCAACTTCTATGCTTAGGAATACATAAATTTTGGCGTATTTGAGCTTTAAGCGATACGCTCATTTGATTGTTATGTAAATCTTTTTTAATAATGAAATTATCCAAGCATGATTCAAACTGTTGGGAGATTAAAATGCAGAGACGACGAGGTATAGGGGACAAGGAGATTAAAGTTTTAAGGATGTTGGTGGAGGACGGTAGAATAACTTATACCGGTATAGCGAAGAAATTGGGAATGAGTCCCGAAGGAGTGATGAAAAAAGTCCGAAAACTGGAGGAATTCGGAATAATCAAGGGATATACGGCTATCGTGGATCACGCCAAACTGAGGAAACCTTACAAATACATAATTATGGTTAAAACAGAGCCTGGAAAACATCTTGAAGTTGCTAAATCTATACAGGAGAACCTGAAAGAGAGCGTTTTGGAGGTACACACGATAACTGGGCCATACGATGTCATAATGAAGCTCTTGGCAGGAAACAGCGAGGAACTAAATGAGCTTCTGAAGAAACTCCACAGCATAGATGGCGTAAGGGAAACTAACACCTCTCTTATACTGGAGACCATAGAAGAAAGGCCCTCTGTGGTTCCTGAGGACGTCAAACTCCCGATTCTAACGAAAGAGTCTAAGGAAGAGTAGTTTTTAACAAATTACAGGTAAACCCAGTTCCTTCCCAAAGGAGCAGCTTTTACACTTAATTTCATCTTCAAATAAGACGTAAAATCATATGAAAAACCGAAAACTGTGTAGACTTCCTTAGCTCTGGATCTCTTGACGATCTCCAACAAACCATCGAAGTCGGCATGGGAGCTAAGTGGAAAAGCTCTGTGAACCCTCTTGGACTTCAAGATCAATGCCCAACCAGTTGCTATGGCTAACTTTCCCTCTAGCGGGACGCTGGAGCAAGGACCCTTTATAACAGCAACTTTTGGATCTTGGACCTCTTGTAATTTCTCGTACTTCAGTTTAAAGGCTGGTTGACACGCAGCACTCATCCTAGCTACATCTTCTGTAACTAAAACCCTGAGATTCGTTGTTTTATTGAGGAGAGCTATGACTTCTTGGGCCTTTCCCAAAGGGTAAACTGAGAAAACTGGTATTGAGCCCTCCGAAACAACCGAAAGGACCCACTCAACTATCTTCGCCCTGACAAGATCCTGGTCAGGGAATCGGAACTTTGGATTGCCGTAAGTTGACTCTATTATCAAAACATCAGCTTCTGGGACATCAGCGGGACCTTCAACAGCTAAACCTCCTCTTGGATTCACGTCTCCAGTGTATAAGACCCTAAGATCCCCCTTCTCAAGCAAGAACATGGCAGAGCCAGGCACATGACCTGCAATGAAGGGAGTCACCCTAAGATTCCCAACTTCTAACTCTTTTCCGAAGCTTGAGATTGTTAAAAGCTCCTCTGGTGCCCTAAAGACGGATTTCAACGCATTTCCTGTAATTGGGGTGGTTATAAGCTCTGACTTCGGTTTTCTAACGTCTCTGGGGACGTGATCTGAATGAGCGTGGGTTATTAGGGCTGGTACTCCCTGAAGAGTCCTTTTTGGATCCATGATAAGGCTAGATCCATCCGAGACCTCTATTCCGTTGTTCCATCTAAGTTTCATGCTTGTGGTCATCCATATCTCAATCTTTTTATTCCTTCTGTTCCAGCACCAGCATGGGGAACGTCATGAGCAAGAGGAAGAGAAGAAGGGAATTTATGCCAATGTCCACAGCTGGTATCCTAACCTTTAGCCAGGAGAGTTCTGAAGGACTTATAGTGCCAAAGTGGTTTCCAGTAGCCCTAGCTGCATCCCTCGCCGTAGCAGTACTGGTACTTCATCTTGTTATGGCTTGAGGTGAGCCCTTGCTTATATCGGAAGCAGAGAAAATAATCAAGGATACTTACGAAAGGCGAGATAGAAGTAGAGGCGTCCCCTTAACCTTTCTCCACTTTGTTGAGGAGGTAGGAGAGCTTGCAAGATCCTTAAGAAGCAAGAACAAAGACGACATTGGCAGGGAGCTGGCAGACGTCTTTGCCTGGCTTCTAAGTGTCTCCTATCTCCTTGAAATAGATCTGGAAGGGGAATTCGTCAGATATTACGGGAAAGGCTGCCCAAAGTGCGGAAGTACTCCATGCAAATGTCCTCCTTTGGAGGGATAAGTCAGCATGCGATTTCTCAAATTTTCACTTAACGAAACTCTCCCGACAGCCATAAAGTTGGCATCAATGGTTAAGGAAAGCAACTTCTCTCCAGACATTATAGTGGCGATCAGCAGGGGAGGACTAATCTTAGGAAGGCTGTTAAGCGACCTTCTCAATGTTTCTGACCTAAGAACCATCAGGATTAGGAGATACAAGGGAGTGGGAGAAACAGAGAAACTGAGGATAGATATACCTGTGCTTGGAAGGCTTGACGGAAAAAACGTTCTAATCGTCGATGACGTGGCAGATATGGGAGATACTTTGCAAGCCGCCATTGAACACGTAAAGCAACAAGGAGCAAAGGAAGTTAAGAGTCTAACGATTCACTACAAACCTTGGTCCAAGGTAACGCCAGACTTTTTTATCCAAAAGACTGAAAGCTGGGTAGTGTACTGGTGGGAGTATGCCGAAACTGCAAGGTCACTTTACACCAAGCTATCTGGGGAAACTGACAAGGAAAAGTTGCTTCGAAAGCTTGAAAAGGAAGCTGGCATACCAAAGAAGGTGATAAGATGGCTGGGACTAGAGTGAGCACCCACGAAGTCTTTCAGAACGTCATGGAGATAGCTCAGAGGAGAGGGTTCTTTTGGCCAGCTGCTAGAGACTTATACTCCGAAGCACCAGCAGGATTCTGGATCTACGGGCCTCTTGGAATTAAAATCAAGAATAAAATCGTCGAAGCTTGGAGAAACTGGATCCTAAAACCAGAGGGAGCATATGAGATAGAGACACCCTCTCTTCTTCCCTTAACGATATTTAGAGCCTCAGGTCACTTGGAACACTTCTTTGACAAGCTGGTTGAGTGTAATCAGTGCCATACAAGGTGGAGAGCAGATGAATTGCTGGAAGACAAGCTTAACTTGAGGGGACTTGAGGCAGTCTCAGAACAAGAACTGAAGAGGTTGCTAATCGAACACGAGGTAAGATGCCCTAGGTGCGGAGCCTTCAACTGGTCCGACGTTAAGAGGTTCAACTTGATGTTCCTTACCGCGGCGGGAGCAGAGACAGAAGAGCCGAACATGGGCCTTAGACCTGAAACAACCCAAGGAAGTGCGGTCGAGTTCAGGAGATGTTACATGGTGATGCGTGGAAAGCTGCCCTTCCTAATAGCTCAGCTAGGCCACGTGTTCAGAAACGAGATAAGCCCAAGAAGAGGTCTAATAAGGATGAGGGAATTTCAGCAACTGGAAGTACACGTCTTCTTCGATCCAGAGGACATGTCCCCATACAACAAGAAACTCGAACCCTATCTAGACTACAAGCTTAGGTTCCTGAAGTTAGATGATGCTAATACAGGGAAGATAAGGGAGATACCTGCAAGGGAAGCACTTGAAAGCGGGTACACGATAAACGAGCTCATCACATATTGGTTAGTTTTGTATCAGAGGTTCTTCAACGAGATACTTGGGTTCCCCTTGAATAGACTTAGATACAGGGAACTTGGACCCGATGAGAGGGCACATTATGCTTCAGCTCACTGGGATCTAGAAGTTTATTCTGAAGAAATAGGTTGGGTAGAATTGGTAAACAATGCTTACAGAACTGACTACGATCTGAAAGGGCATTCCAGGGAAAGTGGAGTTGATCTAGCAGTTCAAACGGATGGAAAGAAGGTTCTTCCCCACTTATATGAGCCGTCGATTGGTCTGGATAGGACTATCTTCTTCGAACTTCTCCTTTCATATCGTAAGGATGATAGGGTTTGGATGCAACTCCCTAGAAATGTAGCGCCCTTTGATGCAGCCGTCTTCCCCCTTTTGTCTAAGGAGGAGCTCATAAACAAGGCCAAAGAAGTAGAAAGGATCCTATCGAGGGATTTTGACGTTTTCTACGATGATAAAGGATCCATAGGAAGGAGATACAGGAGAATGGACGAGATAGGGACTCCCGCATGCATTACAATAGACTATCAAACATTAGAAGATGAAACTGTGACGTTAAGGGACAGGGATTCGATGCTACAGGTGAGAGTTGAGATAGAAAAGCTCCCTAAGATCTTATCAGAGTTCCTCTCAGGAGCAAAGCTAGAGGAGCTCGGAGAGCCCATAAATCAGTGATTTTGGCAGGGAAATACGATGAAAAACATAATTATCACTCATAAGGATGTAGACGGGATTGCCAGCGGAGCCATAGTCTTAAGGACAATTGGAGATGCGAGGATCAGGTTTGCAAGCCCAAGATCTATAGCAAATGTGCTTTCCCGCATTCCTGAGGGAAATGGCGAGATTTACATATTAGACATAGCCGTAAACTCCTCTACCCTTCATGAAATCGCAAAGGAGGTATGTAGACTCAAGGAAGGTGGTAGAAGAATAGTATGGGTTGATCACCACCCTTGGCCGAAGGAAGCCATTGAGCTCCTTAGTAAGTACGTGGATAAACTGATCGTCAAACCAAGCCCAAGCGCAGCTAGTCTAGTTAAGGAGATCTTTGCAGAAGATGACCTAGTTTGCGAGATGATAGCTCAGATAGGAGATGATGCTGACACAGGTAGGTACGAAATGGAGCTGTCAAACGAGTACTATTGGGCTGGTAGGGATCCTGGAAGACGCGTTTACCTTCTTAAGACTTTGGCTGAGGGCAACTTTGAGGACGAAAAGGTCAAGAGATGGGCTGAAGAACAAAGGGAGAAGGATCGAAAGCTTTTGGATAAGATGATAAGCGAGGCTATTGAGATAAGGTTCACGAAATCTGGGAAGAAGTACGCTCTCATAGACCTGAGGCCGAAGGGAGGACCGGGCACAGCGATTGCAAGAGAACTTGCAAAAAGGGAAGGGATAGACTTTTCCCTTGTTCTCTACTCATGCGACGGTGGCTTTGGCTTGTACAGGGGTAAAGGAGATGTGAGGTTGAAGGAGATATGCGAGTCCTACAAGGGAGGAGGGCACGAGTACGCTTGTGGAGGAAGGCTTAGGTTTAACTTCATTGAAAGGATCCTTTGTTCCATCTTCGGAAGGAGATACAGGCCCAGGAAAGTGAAGGATCTGATAAGAAAGGTAGAAGAAAAGGTCTAATATAATGTACCTCAAAAGTACTGCTCAAGATCAGCCCTCTTTGCAAGTTTAACAAGGACTATCTCCCTCCAGAGCGGGAAGGAGACGTTCAATATCTCGATGTTCCACAGGACCGCTTTCTTATTTCCGTTGTGGGCATGTGCATGAATCACTAGATCTGGTCTCGTGACCTCAATCACCTTCTCATAACCTCTATGCCCAAGTTGTGGCCATATACTCCTGTACTCCCCATACAAGGTTTTGAAGGTGGGTGCGTAGTGCATGAGCAGAATCCTCAGGTCTGTATCGAGTTCCTTTAACAGTCTTTCTACCTTTCCTATCCTTGCCTCGTAAACTTCCTTTATACCGGGGATGTTCCTCTCTTGCCAGGTTGTGGGTTGCTCCAAACTGCCCTTGGTACCCACGATTCCTAGGCTTAACCCTTTGATCTCAAGCTTAACTGACTCGTCGTCCAAAAAGATTATGACGTCACCAAGTTCCTCTCTGAGCTTATCATGGATCTCCTCATACTCCTCATTTCCGAATACGGCGACTATCCTATGGGTTTCAAGCTGAGAAATGGCTTCGATTGTCGGGGAATACCACTTCACATTTCCCTTATTGATAAGATCTCCAGCCAACAAGACAACATCTGGTCTAACTTTTACCCGCTTTATCGCTTCTTTTAGGGCTTCGAGGTGCTTAGGCGAGTGAATATCTGCAGTCGAGGCTATGGTAAGGCTCTTACTTGAAGATATATCCTTCAACTTCCTGACTAGGAATGTCGGTATAAGAAAACTTAAAAGGGGATTTATGCCCTCTGCTCATCATTGATGAGCCTTGCCCAACATAGTCTGTCCATCCTGCAATGAGTTAATCTATATGGAAGAGGATGATTATGACGGGGAGATGACCTGCCCAGAGTGCGGCGCACTCCTCTACGTCGTAATAACAGGGCATCTTGTTGAAAGAGTGGAGTTGTTGGGCGAGGGATTTGAAGGAGAAGAATGGGAAGAAGACTTAGAAACTTGGACGGAAAAAGAAGAGGAGTGGTGAGAGCTTAAGCTCTCAAACGTTCTTTGCTCTCTTCAAGATAATTTCCCAGTTTTCGTCAACGAGTTCCTGGAATTTCTCAACCATCCACTTGTTCTCTGGAAGCATCATGTGCCTGAACCTTCCTTGAAGCTTTAGGTACTCTTCAACGGGCTTTTTCCTATCTGGGTTCTTTGCAATGGTGAGGCTAGGTCCTGTTAAGTACCATTCTGAGTTTATCACCTCATATAGCGGGAAGAAGCAGGTTTCGACAGCTAGCTTGGAAAGCTTGATGGTGTCCTTAGTATCCGTCCTCCATCCCCTTGGACAGACTCCATAGGCGTGAATAAAGGTGGGGCCCTCCGTTTCAAAGCCCTTGCGGAACTTCTTAAGGGCATCTACCCAATAAGCTGGAGAAACTGTGGCTGCGTAGGGAATCCTGTGTGCCACAACTATGTCAACAATGGGCTTCTTCGTCAGGGGCTTCCCCTTTATCTTCTTCCCTACAGGCGTTGTGGTCGTCCATGCTCCAAAGGGAGTGCCACCGCTCCTCTGAATGCCTGTGTTCATGTAGGCCTCGTTGTCATATAAGACGTACATGAAGTTGTGCCACCTCTCCAAAGCTCCAGAAAGAGCTTGGAGACCTATGTCATAGGTACCACCGTCTCCAGCCAGGGCTACGACATCGTAATCAACGCTAATATCCTTATCTCCTGAAAACCTGCCAGCTCTCTGCAGCTTGTTCCTGCCTGCATCAATTCCCGCAGCTACTGCAGCAGCGTTCTCAAATGCAACATGTATCCAAGGTGTTCTCCAAGCGGTGTACGGGAATATGGTCGTCACTACTTCCATGCATCCCGTTGCATTTGCGATCACAATTGGCTTTCTTCTGGCCATCATGATCTGTCTCAAAATGATGGCGCAGCCGCAACCCGCGCAGGCCCTATGACCTTGTAGGATTCCAGGATCTTCCTTCATGAACTTCGGAAGCTGTTTAATGTTAGGAACAAATCCCTTCGCCATTTGCTTCACCTCACCCCTCTAATCCTGAAAACAGGCTCTGGTCCCTTTACCTTGGCCTCCAGAACCTCTTCGAATATCTTCTTCAGAAGTTTTTGAGGCATGTCCCTTCCTCCAAGCCCATAGACAAAGTCGATCATCATTGGAGCGTCCTTTGCCCCGTAGAGAGCAGCACATAAGTCAGAATACACCTGACCAAAGTGACCGAAGCTTATTCCTCTGTCCAATACGCCGACGGCATCAAATTCCGAAAGAACCTTCCTTAGAAGTTCTCTTGGGAAAGGCCTGAACACCCTAATCCTGATTGATCCTACTTTCTTGCCCTCTCCTCTAAGTTCATCAACTACCGCTTTAGCGGTTCCCATAGTAGAACCCAATCCCACGACCACTACATCAGCATCGTCCGTTTTGTAAGGCTCGATAAACCCATTGCCATACGATCTACCGCTTATTTCGGCGTATTCCTTGTGAACTCGCTCTATTACCTTGTAGGCTCTCTCCATAGCCTCTATCTGTTGTCTCTTATGTTCAAAGTAGTAATCGAATAGATCTAAGGGACCAAAGGTAAGTGGATACTTGGGATTCAGCATTAAGGGCACTTCCTTGTCCCCAAAGATCTCAGGAACCTTTATCCTCTGAACCTTCCTTGTCCCCAAAAACTCATGAACAACCTCTTCTGGAAGCAGTGAGACGTTTTGAAGTGTGTGACTTATGAGAAAGCCGTCCAACGTAACCATTGTTGGAAGTAGAACCTCTGGATCCTCAGAGATCTTAAATGCTTGTATCGTAGAGTCATATGCCTCTTGCGCATCTTCGCAATAAATCTGAATCCATCCAGCATCTCTAGCTCCCATCGAATCGTTGTGATCGCAGTGTATGTTAATTGGACCTGAAGGAGCTCTGTTGACGACCGCCATAACTACGGGCATCCGTAGAGAAGCTGTGATGTATAAGATCTCAAACATCAACTGAAGTCCGTTGGCTGCTGTGGCAGTGAAGGCCCTTGCACCAGCAGCGGCCGCTCCCACACATGCACTTAAGGCGCTGTGCTCGCTTTCGACCTTGATGAACTCCAGATCGACTTCTCCCTCATGGACAAAATCCGATATCCTCTCAACAATGATCGTCTGAGGAGTTATTGGATAGGCTGAGACTACATCGACGTCACTCTGCTTAACAGCCCACGCAACGGCTTCATCTCCATTAAGGGCCATCATCCTTTGCTTAACAACCTTCTGCATTTTACCTCACCATCTCAATCGCATTCACAGGGCACTCCTCTGCGCATATGCCACATCCCTTGCAATAGTCATAATTGGGCTCTGGGACACTCTCTCCATCCCACTCGATGGCTGAATCCGGGCAGAAAACCCAACAATTACCGCACTTTATGCACTTTTCTCCATCAATTACAGGTCTGAAAACCTTCCAGTCTCCAGTGTGATATTCCGTCGACTTTAGGAACGGAATACCAGCTATAGGTATCTCCCGCCAACCTCTCTTACTCATCCAGTCTTCACCTCCTTTAGGGCCCTTTCTATTGCTCTTATGTTCTTTTCACCGATCTCTCCTGGCCACCTCTCCCTTACTACAGCCTTTATCGAGTCCAAAGGGACTACAGAAAAGGCTTTTAGCAAAGCTCCAAGCATTGGGGTGTTTGTTATAGCTCTTCCCATCTCCTCAAGAGCTATTGTGGTCGCATCTACCGTCCAAACCTTTACCTCCTTCGGAACATCCAGCTTCTTCCTTATCTCCTCTGGACTCTCCGAGGTATTTACGAGAAGATGCCCGTTTGCCTTTATCCCTGCTAGCAGCCCCTTTCCGTTCTCTAACAAGGTTGGATCAATCACTATGACTATATCTGGCTCGTATATGCTTGCGTGTACTACTATTGGCTTGTCATCAATCCTGTTATATGCTTGGACTGGAGCCCCAGTCCTCTCTGGACCAAACTCTGGGAAAGACTGTGCGTATTTACCAGTTTTTATGGCTGCAGTGGCCAGGAGTATGGACGCACTCCAGACACCCTGACCTCCCCTTCCATGCCATCGTATCTCAAGCATAGTGAACGCCTGAGGAATTGAATAGGTCATACAGTTAAAAACTTGAATTACAAGTTCATGCGACATCTCCAAGTGCTGTTTTGGGAAGAATTTCGCAAGACCACAGCAAATAAAGGCACATATTCCCTGAAAATCAGTTACCAGAACTTGCTTTTGCTAAAGGGATCACGGGAGCCTTCGGAAACCTCCCTAAATTGACCCACTCATAAGGCGAGGCGTCTGCTAGAATAACTCTTATTCCAATGGGCTTCCCCTTCCTAAATGCTAAGACCATTGCGTCTCGAAATAGTTCTGCCAACTCTCTATCCTCTACCGAAGAAGGCAGGATCACCATGTCCAAACCAGCAACAGATACAGAAATCATTGATACCAAGTCCATTGCAGAAAGGGACCCTAAGCTCCCCAACTCCTTCAATCTGTTGTCTTCGGCAAGAGGCAGCATGACTTCATTAAACCCAGTAGTGCTAAAGTGCTTTGATAGGTTGGAAATCGAGACGTTAAGCTTGTGAATTGAGTTTAAAGTTCCAGGTCCTCCAAAGGATGCTTTAGACAAGAGCTCTATTATGCGAGCGGCACTTTCCTCCATCCAAGGAGATAGAGAGGCGTCAATTCCAATGAACTCGAATCCTTGATCCAAGCTTGCCAGCCTCATATCTTGAGCTACGGGATAAAAAATGGAAAGCAACATCTCATCCAAACTGCTATCGTTAGAAGAGAGAAGCTTATCATGTAGACTACCAGCATATCTCAAACAAGCAGAAATCCCCCTTCTAACGGACATTGAGGCTGGGAAGTAAGGGGTCTCAGGAGGCCCTCCATATGCTATTGCAAACCTAGTACAAGCCTCTGGGCCTGCCTTCTCGTAAATCCTCTTTATGAGCTTAGCCATCGGAACAAGGTCGAATCCACTGGGATCCTCATCCAGATCTCCCGCCTTTAAGTTGTAAAAGATCTTTGAAGTCCCTGAAAGGGAAGCAGCTAATAAATCCGCAACCTCTGTTGGATCTTGTTTACCTAGTGGAATAACTGCATAATCTATCCCTGTATCCACTAGGACGTCCTCTATTCTTGTCGAGACCTTTGGAAGCTCTTCAGTTTTGAAGATTAATTTTGGAAAAACAGCTCTTTTTGTCCAGATCTCTACTTTCGAGAAGTTCTCTAGCTTTCTAAACTTCTCTGAATCTGCCATAAGCTGTTTCAAAGCGTCTTCAACGTTCATTTCCTTAGAAGGAGGAACATGGTAAGTTAAGGCCCTTATTAAAACCATATACTGCACAAGGCTTCGAAAATCTAAAAAACTTGTGTCTGTCGGCAAGCAAACCAAACTAGAAGTAAAGAGAAATCTCTAGATGAATTAAGAGTGTTTAAATAGCCTAAGATAATTCTCATGTAGGTGCCTTCAAATGGCCAACGAACATAGACTTTTGGATGATAAGACGAGAAGAACTCTTACAGAAAGGTTTCAAAACGATCTGGAGGAAGAAGTCCATCTTATCCTATTCAAAGGGCTCGGAAATGAAGAGTATGAGAACTGGTGCGAAAGGCTGCTGATGGAACTCGAGGAGCTTTCAGAAAAGATTACAACATCTGTCTATAATGTGCTAGAGAAAACAGATCTCGTTGAGAAATATGAGATAATTAGCACTCCTACGATACTAATCTCCCCTGAGAAGGGCTACAAGATAAGGTGTGCTGGAAGTCCGATGGGATATGAGGCTTGGTCCTTCATAGAAACCATTGTTGCGGTGTCAAGAGGGGAAAGCGGTCTTGGATCGAAGGCCAAGGAAGTAGCAAGGGAGATTGTAAACAAGGGAATTCAGGTTAAAGCCTCCGTTTTCGTTACTCCATCGTGTCCTTACTGTCCACAACAGGTCCTGGCTGCAAACAAGTTTGCAATAGAGGCAAAGGGTTTCTTCACGGCGGAGTGCGTTGAGGCTCAAGAGAACATAGGGCTTGCCACGAAATTCAACGTCTCAGGAGTCCCCCATACCGTGATATTCGTGAAGGAGAACGATGAATGGGTTCCAAAGAGAGATGATTTAATTGGACTAAGACCTGAGGAGATCTTCGCGGAGGAAATTTTAGAGGCATTAGAGTGAATGGAATTGGCTAAGATACTTCTACTTAATGACGATGGGCCTAACAGCCCTCCCTTTTTAGCCTTCTGGAAGGAGCTGATGAGGTCCAACATAGGTGAACTGTACACAATAACTCCAGAGCACGAAATGAGTGCGGCTGGAAAAGGACTAACGCTTCATAAGCCCCTCAGACTTTACAAGAGGGTCATAGAGGTGGACGGGGAGAAGGGAATACTATATCTGACCAACGGGACTCCCGGAGACTGCGTTGTGGTAGCAATAGATCTTGTGATAGGATCAAAACCAGACTTAGTCATTTCTGGGATAAACAAGGGCGACAATACCACAATAGACAACCTTTTCACCAGCGGAACTATAGCTGGAGCCCTTCAAGGTGTGCTTAACGGGGCTAAAGCAGCAGCCTTCTCAACAGAAATACCAATTGGCGAGTTTGAGCTAGAAATAGATCACTTTAAGCCCCACGCTAAGATAGCAGTAAGGATATCCAAATGGCTTGTCGAAAATGAGCTTCCAGGAATTCACCTCCTCAACGTAAACTTTCCATACAGGGTTACAGAAAAGACCCCAATTAGGCTGACAAAACTAGGTTGGACTAAGTTTACCAACTACGTTCTAGAGAGGCTAGATCCAAGAGGAAGACCCTACTATTGGATAGCCAGCACATTCAAGGACCTTACAACAGAGGGACCTGATACAGATGTTTACGCATTAGAAGCAGAGAAAGCCATCTCAATAACGCCGATAAAACTAGATCTCAGTATCTTCAGCTTTATGGAAGAGGATCCAACCAATTTAAAGAAGCAAGCTGAAGAGGCTATTAGGAAGCTAAAAGAGCTTATTTCAACCCTTGAAAAAATGAAGGAGGAAATATTCATCCGCTAACGGTCTTTAATAAGCTTAAGCCCGTAACGATTCACCAATTCCCTTGAAAGCTTTTTGGAGAGCGTTGTTATGAAGATCTCTGCTGTTACTTGGACCTCTGCTTCCAAAAGGTGGCCTGCAACGATTCCCTTCTTTGTGCCCAAGACAACGTGCAAGTGAGGGAACGGCTTTCCATCGGGCAATATCGAAATGTTGCCCAGGAGGGAGGCAAGTTCTGAAAAGCCTTCAACTTCCTCTGGCTCGTATTCCCCTTTTTCTGGTACAAATACCCCCACCTTTGCCCTTCTTATTCCTCCAATTCCCATCACAAAGGCTCCTTTTATGTCTCTTTTCTCAGCAACTTCAGTTAATTTAGCTATTATCTCATCTCCGTCCTCCAACCTTACGAAAATCACGTCTTTTACGGATGAAAGAAGTCCAGGTAGGGTTTCTGATGTCATTCAACCACCGAGCCGGTTGAGGTTTGCTAATATAATAAAGCCTTCCGAAGCATCTGAGCTTGCCTAAACCAAATAGCGGATTTTCACGATTAGATAACATTCTTTTAATTAATCTGGACCGAATTGCCTTGAGAGATATGATCCGAATAGCCAGACCCGTTCTAGGTGAAGAAGAGATAAACGCAGTTAGACAAGTACTTCAAAGCGGACAACTAGCCCAAGGTCCGAAGGTAAAGGAGTTTGAGGAGAAGTTCGCACAGTACATCGGCACCAAATATGCTGTTGCAGTTTCAAACGGAACAGCTGCCCTTCAACTAGCACTGATAGCGTTGGGTGTGAGGCCTGGGGACGAGGTGATAACGAGTCCTTTGAGCTTCTTCGCAAGTGCAAGCTCAATACTTCTGATAGGAGCCAAACCTGTTTTTGTGGATGTGGAAGAGAGGACTTACAACATGGATCCTACGAAGATAAGGGATGCAATTACTCCTAAGACAAAGGCAATAATGGTAGTTCACCTACATGGTCACCCTGCAGACATGGACCCTATACTAGAGATCGCAAGGGAAGAAAACTTGCCAGTTCTAGAAGATGCTGCACAAGCCCACGGTGCCAAATACAAGGGAAAAATGGCTGGTTCATTGGGAGATGCTGCGGCCTTCAGCTTCTATGCCACAAAGAACATGACAACAGGTGAAGGAGGGATGGTGACCACCAACTCAGAAGAGATTGCCGAGATGGTCTCCCTTTTGAGACATCACGGGCAGACTTCGAGGTACGTTCACAAATACCTGGGTTATAACATGAGAATGACTGAATTTCAAGCAGCAATAGGGCTAGTCCAGCTAAAGAAACTGGACAGCAACAACATGAGGAGAAGGGAAATAGCAAAAAGATATTCTGGGGAGCTTTCTGACTTGAAAGAACTCATATTGCCCATAGAGGAGCTGTGGGCTAAACACTCATGGCACCTATATGCAATTAGGACGGAAAAGGATAGAAGAGACTCGATCATAAGCAAGCTGAGGGAGTTGGGTGTAGATGCTAGGCCAACGTATCCGATACCGCTACACAAACAACCCATTATGGAGAGGCTCAACGACGGAAACAGGAACTTTCTGGCCAGGATCTTTCCTTCTATTTCATATGCTAATGTTTCCTTGCCAATAGCTGAGAAATTGACCAATGAACTCTTTTACATACCCATATATCATAATCTGACAGAAAAAGAGGTTTCTAAGGTGATTGACTCTGTTAGAAAGGTTTTCTCGTAGGGGAATCCGAAAGTTATATTTACAGAATATTTCATGCAATGATGGCGGGAAACGAAATGGAACAGACAGATAGATTTGAAACATCCATTTACAGGATAGCAATATCTCTAATAGTCTTTGGGCTAGGTCTTCTTTCAACACTTTTCGTCATATCTATGGTCCTTTTTATTAGAGAGATGGGAAAGGAAAGTTCATCTGTTAGCAGTTCTATGGCAGGTCTCATCGTATCTATTACGAAAATACTTCCTTTGACCATAGCCTTGGCTGCAGCAATAGTTATGCTAAGCAAAGGGCTGAGTCTTCTTATCAGGGTAAAAGATCTCTCCGAGGACGAGGATTAGAGATCAAGGGATTATAGCATTTGTTGTCTTAGATAAGATTTAATTTAGATCCTTTTTAGAACTTCATTCAGCCTTTCAGATGCTTGTTGCGAAATTCTCTTATGGAGGTTGTCTCCGCAAGAGTCTATCGCTACTAGCAATGGCCCGAAGTTCTCGACTTCCAGAACCCACATGGCTTCGGGCATTCCAAGGTCCAGCCAGAAGACGTCCTTAACTCTCTTCACCGCTTTGATTGCTAGAACAGATGCTCCTCCAGGGAATGTTGCATAGAAGGCTCCAAACCTCTTCATAGCCTCTGCAGTCTTATCTCCCATACCTCCTTTACCTATTACTGCACGTATTCCTGTTTTCTCTATGAACTCACCCTCGAAGATCTCCATCCTCGCGCTTGTAGTAGGTCCTCCTCCAAATGCCTGCCATTCCTCTCCCACTTTTTTAACGACAGGACCGCAGTGGTAAATCGCCAGGTCCTTGAGGTCTATGGGCGGTTTCTCCCCTTTATTCAGTAATTCCAAGAAGCGTCTATGAGCTGCATCCCTCGCGGTCACTATAATTCCAGAAATGTAAACTATATCACCAACCCTAAGCTTTCTGGCATCCTCCTCAGATATGGGCGTCTCCAACCTGTATTCAGCCATGTCCATCACCTCAAGGCATGATAATTTCGTAAGATCCATCACTCCTAAACTTGGCAATCCCCCTTCTGGATGCCCAGCACATGGTGCAAACCCCAACAGGAAGGCTCGCTGGGTGACGATAGGCCCACTCAACACTCACACCAAGCACAGTTACCTTACCCCCAACTCCCATAGGACCTATTCCCAGAGAATTCAATGCAGAAAGTAGTTCTTCCTCTAATTTTGCGATTTCTTCATCAGGATTTCTCTCGTCCAGCCTCCTGAAAAGGGCTTTCTTTGCTAGAACCATTGCAAAGTCCTCGGCTCCTCCTATGCCGACCCCAACTATTATTGGCGGGCACGGCTTTGCCCCTGCTTCGAATACCGTTCTCAAAACAACCTCTTTCACACCCCTTATCCCCAAACCAGGGGTTATCATGTACAACTTGCTTGTATTCGCACTTCCTCCTCCTTTTGGCATGAACTTGACGACCAGCTCGTCTCCTGGGACTATCTCGTAGTGAAGAATGGGAACAAACCTTCCAACATTATCCCCGCTGTTCTTGCCAGTAAAGGGGTCAACTGTATTAGGTCTTAGGGGGATCTCTTGGGTCGCTTTCCTGATGACTCTCTCTAAAATCGGCCTAAGATTCCTGATGGGGAAGTCCTCGCCTAGTTCCAAGAAGAAAGCTGGAGTTCCAGTGTCTTGACACAAAGGCAATTTCTCTTTAACCGCAAGTTCTGCATTTTTTATCAGGGCTTTGAGCTGGGACCTGGCCAATTCGCTTTCTTCAATCTCATATGCCTTTTTCATTGCTTCTAGTACATCATCTGGGAGTTTAACCGACGTCACCTTTACGAGCTGAAATAAACCCTCTTCCAACTTCTCTACGCTAGGCATCTCGCTCAGAGACGAGCTGAAATCAATAAACTTTTCTCTTTATCAACATGATACCATTAAGACCCAAACTTCGATAATAGAGAAAAGGATATTAATGTGAAGGGTAAATTCATCAATTAGCTATGAGGGTGAGAATAAGACTATTCGCATCCTTTAGAGAAGCAGCTGGAACGAAAGAAGTAGAATTGGAGGTTCCAGATGGCTCGAAGGTTTCTGATGTAATGAGAAAACTGTCAGAGCATTTTCCAAAGCTGAAAGAGATGCTCTTTAAGGGGGATGAGATGAGAGAAGATTACCACGTAGTAAAGGGTGGAAGGTGGCTCAAAGGAAATGACCTTTTGTTGGACGGGGATCAGATTGCTCTCTTTCCAATGGTGGGAGGCGGATGAACACTACTTCCCGATCTTCCCCTTGTGGAGGAATTGCTTTTCGTAGAGCTTCCTTAGATTTTGGAGGGTTTCGGCCTCTTCAGGTGTTTTGTCTTCCCTAATGGATACGATTCTAGCAAACCTGAGAGCAAGGCCGCTCTCGTATTTTGGACTCTTCTGAATCTCGTTGAACGCTACCTCTACCACAATACTTGGTCTTACCTTTACCAAATGTCCATCGTCGTAGTAAGCCAGTTCCTTAAGCCTTTGAGTCATCATCTCAAACTCTTGATCAGTGAGGCCTTTGAACGTCTTTCCTACTACGAAAAAGGTTCCAGTCTCCTCATCTCTCGCGGCCAAATAGTAGTCAGAAAGCCACTTGTGCCTCCTTCCATATCCCCTCTCTGCTGCAACAATTACCAGATCAAGAGTTGCTAAAACAGGCTTTATCTTGAACCAATTCTTGCCTCTCACTCCAGGAGTATAAGCGCTATCCAGTTTCTTTGCTATCAAACCCTCATGCCCTTTATCCAATGCATCTTGAAGGAAACTCTTCACCTCTTCCTCGCTTTCACAAACCCGAGCTGGAACAAGCCACTCATTATCCACTAAATCCTCAAGCAGCTTCCTCCTCTTTGAATATGGCTCATCTATCAACATCCTACCATCTATGTGCAGGATGTCAAAGAGGAACAAGCGAAGGGGAATTTCCTTGACAGAACGAGCTATATCGCTCTTCCTCCTCAACCTCCTTGAAACGAATTGAAACGGGAGTGGTTTCCCCTCCGGGCTGACTGCAATGGCCTCTCCATCTGCAACAACTTCCTTATTTCCGAAAATTTCTGAGAACTGATCAACTACATCTGGCAAGCTTTCTGTGACGTCGCTAAGCCTCCTCGTAAAAGCCCTTATTCTGCCGTTCTTTGCGTGCATTTGAAGCCTAATTCCGTCCAACTTATATTCAAACGAGGCCCTTTTGAGCTCTTTCAAGACTTTCTCTATGCTATCTGCATCTGTTGCTAGCATGGGCTTTAACGGCCTGAAAACCTCGATTCTTATGTTATCTAGGGCCTTCACCCCTCCTTTTTTCGCTTTCAGAGCTACTACTGAGATATCGCCGCTGAGCATCACAGCCCTTCTGACGAGCCTTGCTGGAATTTGGAAGGCCTTTGCAATCGCATCCTCCATAAGTCCCTCGTGAAGGCCTATTCTCATCTCTCCCGTCAAGTTCCTAGCCAAGAATTCAGCCTCATCCGTATCTGCAAGGGAAAATAAGGAGAAAAGGAGCTCTTCTTTGAGCTTTCTTGATTTGGCTCCTCTTGACGAGGCTATCTTATCGTAATAGGAGCCTACTTCCTTGATTGTAAGCTTCTGTTCGAAAAGAAAGGACTGCCTTTTAGATCCGAACTTCTCCAATGCCTTCTTGAATCCATCACCTATGTCAACTGCTTGTACTAGGACATCATAGAGCCGTTCCCCGTCAGCTCCTGTCATCCTTTTCAGAACTGACAACAAAGCCCTCCAGTTCACATCTAATCTCCTCTCATCTCCTGGAGGGAGAGTTTTTCCTAGGAGAAACAGAACAGCATACCTTACCTCATCCTCAGGGAGGTTCTTGAGGAACGCAGAGACAAGATCGATCTTCTCATTTCTGGAACTCGTCATTGAGATCTTCTTTGCAAGCTCTACAAGCTCCTTGAAATCAGTCATCTAGGTTAGGATTCCCTTAAGGAGTTAAAAAATAATGGTAGGACCTGGCTAGACTTCTTTAGCTGCCAGCAGTGCTAGGTTGGAAAAAGCAGGAAATCCATTCAGGTCTGTTTGGAGGTTTTGTCTCGAGCACCTGCTTCCAAGCCTCATCAGTTAGGCGCTCAGCCATGGGCTGCTTGAACTCATAATAGGAGAGAGACGGTCCAGCTGCCATGATGAGCTCTCCTTCTGCTGTTGGGGCTACGACAAGCAATAGATCAAGGGCTCCTGTGCCCTCTTC
>Ga0164310_10000356_pt1 | contig 23777 bp, 23 predicted proteins | sample GuaBasSedimGuay1_FD_121795 | JGI IMG/M metagenome (GOLD analysis project Ga0164310, IMG submission 121795) | Subseafloor sediment microbial communities from Guaymas Basin, Gulf of California, Mexico - Guay1, Core 4569-9, 0-3 cm | ecosystem: Environmental > Aquatic > Marine > Hydrothermal vents... | reverse complement strand
GTGTGTTCCATTTTCTTATTCCAGGTTTGCCACACTAGTACACCTTTCAACGCCTCTTCGGTCTCCTTCCTTGTTTCTCCGAACACGTTGACGAGCATGTCGACCTTTCCATTTAAGGCGTTTTCTTTGACGACTACGCATTCTTTTATCTTTCCTTCGTCGTCATACTTTATATTGTTTTTCAGCTCGTCTCCGAATAATTGTTTTACTAGTTCGTCTATTCCTTCGTAGGCTCTGTCGCCGCCTAGCACGATGACTTCTCTTGCGTGGAAATCTGGGGAGTTTAATGCTTTTTTGAATTCGTTGGCACTCATAGGGGTCATTTTGGGTTTGGGGTTGGAGGGGTCGTCGTAGAGGTGTGCTCTTTGCTCGAGGTAGTCTTTTAGGACTTTGTATGCTCTTTCTTTATCGATGCTGTTACAGACGACGACTATCTCGTAGGTGTTGGTTGGCTTTGCTAGGGCCTGTTTTATCTTTGTGGCTCCTATGGGTAGGAGGCTTGTGACTAGTGATAGGATGAGGCCTCCGAAGATTCTGTCTGTGTTTAGGTCTCTGCTGTATCCTATTGTTCCTCCTTCTTTCCCCTTGTATGTTTCTATTCTTTTTTCTTTGGATGGTTTGTACTCTTTCAACGCTTCTATGAGCGTTGTCATTCATTGCTAATAGTTGTGTGTGCTAATATAAGTTTTCTCATGCTGTTCCTCCGCGTCTCGGCTTTGGGGCTGTTTGAGCCTTGTCTGGGGTTTGCCTGTTTGTAGGTTTGGGGGTGTTTTCCTTTATTTTGAGGAGTCTTGTGAGTTCTTTGGCTAGTATGCCTTCGCTTACCCATCCTTTGTCTCTGATTACGTATATTTTTGGGTCTATGAGGGTTGTTTTTCCTTCTTTGTCTGTGATGGCTGGGTATTCTCTGTTTTCGCATTTTTTGGCTATGTAGAAGTTTATGATTGTTTTTAGTTCGTGTTTTAACTGTTGGATTTTGCTGTCTATTTTTAGTTCTAGCTCTGAGAGGTATCTGTTTTCTGTGAGGCCTAGTGCGTATTTGGCTGTTAGGGGGTCTGCTCCTCTTGCTGTTAGGAATGCTGCTAGTTTTTCCTTGTCTTCAGGGTTTAGGTTTTCTAGTAGGTAGTTGGTGTATGCTTGGTTGACTTTGAGCTTTCCGTTTTCTATTTTTCCGACTGTTTTGTAGCTTAGGGATCCCTTTGCGGAGGGTGTGAATTCTGGGGGCATGTCTTCGGGGATAAATAGTAGGAGTGACGGTAGCATGTCTTTGACTTTCTCTATGGTTTCCTTGTTGAAGTGTCCGGTGGCTTTTATGAACTCTAGGATTTGGGTTCCCTTTTTGATGACTTCTGTTTTTGAGGGCTTCCTTCTAACGGCTGAGTCGCCGTATTCCTTGAAGTAGTCGATGACTATGCTTCCAAGGTCGACGTAGGAGAAAAGGGCGTTGTAGGCCCTCCAGTAAAGCTTTTTAATGCTTGTGGGGAGTTTCCTGAACGCTCTTCTGTTGAGTTCTCCGAGGAACTCTGAGCCGTATCCCCATATTTTGTTGTAGACGAGGAGTGTGGCGGCGGAGTAGGCTGCTATTAGCCCGGTGGACAGGAGGTCTTTCTGCTGTAGCAGGTAGACCACGTAGGGTGCTAGTATTACTCCCCAGATACCGTATTTGCCTAGCAGTTTGAATAGTTTCGCCTTAGCTCCTCTGCCGTTCAGTGCTTCCTCCTTTAGGCCTTTCCTCCGGAGTCTTCCTAGGGAGTAGTAGGTGGCTCCTATGCCTATGGAGTAGGCTAGGGCTTGTATCGACTTTAGCCCGAGAAGGAAGTAGAGTAATGCGAGCATGCCGAACATGATTCTGTAGTATCTTGAGGTGAACTCTCCGAGCATGTCTTGCAGCTCAACCTGATCTTCTTTATCCAGTAGGCCTAGGAGTAGGGGGTAGTTGTCCTTTACCAGGTATTTTAACGCTTTCTTCCTGCCATAGCTCTGGAGTAGGTATCTGAAGGCTATTAGGACCGCTAAAGCCTCCTCAGCCTGGCCTGCTTTTTGACCGCTTGGAAGAGCCGCTTTATCTTCTGGCGGGTTGTCCATCTTCCCGTGTAGGCATGTTTTCAAAGGTTCTGTAAACATTTTACGTACAATACTATAAAAAGCTTAGCCCGATGATCCCTTCAGGGATCGTTACATGGATATCGACGTGGGAGAGCCTTGTTAAGGGGCTAGTTTTGGATGTGATGTGGGATTGGGTTGGCAGGTGGATTTGGGGCTTCAGCTGCGCTTTTGGTGTGATTTTGAAATTGTGTAGGTCTATCGCCGAGGTACCTTTATATTTGGCTCTGCGTAACATAGTGTTGGATGGCTGTTGAGATCGTGATTACGGGGGAGAAGGTTCACGATGTCGGCTACAGGGTTCAGCTCCTACTTCTCGCGCAGCGCTGTCGTCTGGAGGGTCCGAGATCACGGTACCTAGACTTATTTTATGGAAATGTTAAATAGTTGGAATTTTGGTACTATTCCATTAGTGGTTTTATGGAGCTTGTCAGGGTGGATAGGTCTGGACGCCTGTATCTTTCTAAGAAGCTTAGGGAGGAGGCGGGCATAAGGGGGAGGCTGTACTCGAAGCCTACGTGTCCAGGGATGGGGAAATCATCCTGAAGCCTAGGAGGGCAAGCATAGCCAGGGAGGGAAGAGGGATCTTCAAGCTAAGTCGTCCGCTCAAAGACGTGGACAGGATTATCAGGGAGGCATCTATAGACTGCCTGCTAGGAGATGTATAGGCGTTAGCATCTCTATACATTGGCTTGGAGGTGGCCGACCATTGGTGGAAGGGAGACCAGGATAACTATGAGGGTTGGGGATGGTGGGAGGCGACGTCATCCCTTTAGCATGCGGCTCATCTCACATGGTATTTTGGGAGGCTCGGAGAGGGCTACTCTGAAAGGAGATGCCTGGGAGATGGAGGGCCAAGAATACTCCCAGAGTGGGACCACGAGAGAATTATGACGTGGAGATGAGACTGAAATATAGGTAGGGGTGGCGAGCTGTCTCCGTCACCATAGGCTGTCCATCGCTGGTATGGAGTCTCCATGTTTTCCATGAAATACTTTATATTTCATGGAAATTCTATTATTTCCTGGTGATTGTCTTGGGCAAGGTGGTTACGGTTACATCTAAAAGGATGGTTACGATACCATCTGAGATTGCTAGGAGGTATGGAATTAAGAAGTCTACGAAGCTTGAGGTTATTGATACCGGGAAGGGTATTCTGTTAATCCCGATCGTCCCCTTTGAGGAGCTTTTCGGAGTTGACTCTGTGGAGCTTGGTAGGGAGATCATAGAGGAGATCCACGAAGAGAGGAGGAGGGAGGCGGTGGAATAGCCCCATGAAGGTTTATGCACTGGACACAGGATTTTTCCAGCTCTACTTCTCGGGAGACGAGAGAGCATTGAAGATATACATGGAGGTTAAGAGCGGGAGGGCTAGAGGCTTCACCCTTGAAACTAACCTCGTAGAACTATACTACAAGACATGCCAGAAGCTAGGCGAGGAAACCGCAATTCTAAGAGACAGAAGCATAAGAAGCAGCCCTATAGAGATCGGAAAGATAGACGAACACATTGCGAGGCTTGCAGGCAGGATCAAATGCAGGATTAACATATCACTTGCAGACTCTCTACTAGCAGCCGCAGCAAAAAGAAGCCACGCAACAATAGTAACAACCGACACCGACTTCCAAAAAGTCAAGGGAATCAAAACCATAATACTAAAACTCCACAGAGAAAGTCAAAGCTAAACAATACTCAAAATACCATTTTACCGTATCCTATTCTTTCTATGCCTGCCACTCGCTACTGTTACTGTTTTCAAACCCCTTTAGAGCCCAACAGGTTTTCGAACATGTAACTATAAGTAAATCATAGGCTGACGGATTATACGCTCTGAAGGTCCTGCTGTTGACGCTGTGATGATGCATGTGATAACTAACTGCTGTCACACATAGTAGTATTTAAGAAATATTTCTTTTTCCATCCAGCGATATATAAGCTCCTTAACTTTCTGAATCATTCCAGGTTCTATGGAGACTAATTTCTTAGCCTCATCACGAGTTAGACCATATGTCTTTGATAGTTCGCTTACTCGTTCCTCAATCTGCGGTAGTTCGTCACCATGCCACTCTCTATGATAGAAGCACGGCTGATTGTCAAGCTTCTCGTGTAATCTCGCGGCTTCCCTGTCTAGCTGATTGTAGAGTAGGTGGCCTATCATGCATATGTCTCTCATAAGTATTGTGAATTGCAAATTGTCAATATTTAAATCATTTAAGTACTTTCTAGCCCTCTCTATGAGTTTTTCGGCTATCATTATCCTTATCTTTTCAAGGAGTTTGATTGCTACTTCTATACTCTCGGCAGATTGTTTCAAACCATCGATGCCGATATCAAACTTGAAACCAGTTATAGGCTTAGGTATATTTAACTCGGGCGCGAGTTCGAAGGTAGACATTGAAGCGATTCCGAGGGCAATTGATATTATAGTTCCTATGACTCCTAGACCAGGGATAAAGGATATCAGAAAACTTATAACTCCTAAAACATATTCTAGGTCGATCTCCGTCCTAGCAAGCCTCTCACCCAACGCCTTGTTATAGCTGTTTAGTAGCATTTCTAATATCCACACAACATCCTGTAGGCCAGCTGACTGGTAGAAATTGTATGACCTCTTAAGATGGCATACTTCCTGTACTGCGAATCTTCCATATATTTTACGTCTCTCTATGTCATACTCGTACCCTTTAGTATTATTTCTAGGCTGTCAATGAACCTCTTGGACCTACCTATCCCTGTTTCTAGAAGGTTCGTTCCTAAACATGTCTCCAGGCAGGCCCATGTATCGGGACGTTGATTCTCGTATAACCACCTTCTCATGCGTGAAATCTTCCTTGCTTCCATGATGAGTTTGGCTAATATATAGTATAGTTCATCCTTGTATGATTTACCTCTCACTTCAATTAGTCTTTCGATAACTTTTCCCCATCTGATGCTTGAACACCACTGTCTCTGACTCTACAAATTATTTTTATTTTCCCATTCGAAAACGGAGCCTTATATATTACCGTTTCACCATTGTTTGTTAGGATAAATTTTCCAGGGCCCAAAACTTCGTCTATTTTTTCTATTTGCTCAATCTGTTTTCTAATGAGGTCTTCCATCCTTTTCCATTCTTTTTTCATAAGTTCCTCGATTTTCTTATCTATTTCTATAAGCAACTTCGCTCTGTCCTTAGGTGTTCTAGCCTGCTTGGCAAGTGCCTCCTCAATTTCAATCTTAACAGATCTTTCAAGATATACATCTGCTCCACCTAGGATTCTAGCCCATTCATTAAGGTTCCCCAAAATCTTATCTCTATCTTCTTCATCGCTAACCAGACTATTGACGATTTTTGTTAGGACTGAATACCTAGCTAGTTTTTCTAGGTTTTCTCTCAAGAGGTCTTTTTCCATTTCGACCCATTTAGATTCCCATTGGTAGAATATTCTGTCATTAAATGTTAATTTCTTTACTCCTTCTTCATTACATTCTTCGTTGCTTTCAGAATACTCTGCAGATTTTCTTTTACACAATATTTTTAGAGTGTCTGTTCACATTTTGGACTCCTAGTTCCTGTATTTTATGGTCTATTATCAGTAGTAGTTTGACTTGGAATTGTGGTATCGGCTGCGTTGTTCCCCCTGCCCCTACTGTCACAGATATGTTAAGGATCTGGTTTTCCTGGGGCTTCTGGGGAGTGACAGCTATTCCGAGGCAGAATAGGTCTATCGTTATGGAAGGGGGTGGAGGGGGTGGCGTTGTGGTTTCTTCGGGCTTTGCTGGTTAGAAGTCTATTTTTTCTCCTTTGTATGCGTGTTGTAGGATTTTCCTATAGTTTTCGGCTGTGGGCTCTCTAGGGTTGACTGTTGTGCCTATGGACTCGTATGCTTTGGCTATGATCTCGTCCAGCTTTTCGTTGAGCTGTTCGTGGCTTATTCCCAGCTCGCTTATTGACTTGGGGATTTCAAGCTCTTCCTCTAGTCTTTTAATCCTCTCTATCAACGCCTTTGCTTTTTCCTCCTGTGTTTCCGCCTCTATTCCAAGGTAGTCTGCTATTTCTGCGTAGTGTTTTGATGCGGCTGGCAGGTTGTACTCCATTAGGTAGGGTAGGAATATTGAGACGCATGTTGCATGTGGCACCTTGAAGACTGCTCCGAAGCTGTGTGCTAGGGCGTGTACGGCTCCTATCTGGGAGTTTGAGAATGCTAGGCCTGCGATTGTGGCGGCGTTATGAAGTTTCTCTCTTGCCTCCATGTCTTCGCCATTCTGGTACGCTTTCTTCACGTTTTCCATTATGAGCTGTATCGCTTTTAGTGCTAGGCCGTCTGAAAAGTCGTTTTTCCACTGGACGGTGTAGGCTTCTATTGCATGGGTTAGGGCGTCCATTGCGGTTTCAGCCGTTAGCCTGGGTGGAAGGGTCCTTGTGAGGTTGGGGTCTACGATGGCTATGTCAGGTATTATTTCCCGTGATGCTATTTCCATCTTTACTTTTCTCTTCTCATCTGTTATCACCATTGCCCATGTTACCTCTGAGCCTGTTCCCGAGGTTGTCGGTATTGCTACAAGCTTCGCCTTTTTACGTAGGTTAAGCTTCATGAACGGGTTGACTTCTTCGAGCTTCAGGTCTGGCCTTTCGTAGAGAACCCATATTGCCTTTGCAGAATCTATGCAGGAGCCTCCCCCGAGGGCAACTATTAGGTCTGGCTGAAACTCGACTGCCATCTTAGCCCCTTCCTCTGCGATTCTGATGGAGGGCTCCGGCTCAACCCCATCGTAGACTTGTATGGCTGCGCCGGTCTTTTCGATGTGTTTGGCGACGACTTCTACCATGCCAAGCTTTTCCAGGTTAGAGTCCGTAACTATGAGGACCTTCCCCGCTTCCAACGATTCAAGATGTTCTAGGGCGTCTCTTCCGAATACTATAGCCTGCGGGGAGTAGAAGTACCACATCTTCCTCACTTAAACTGGGTTGGGACTTTGCTTGCTGTTAGGACTAACTCTTTGGCTGCCTTGGCAGACCGCACGACCTTCGGCATGTCGCCAGTAAGCTTGAACTTCCGGGTCATAATTGCTATTATGGGGTCTAGCTGTCCCTGTATAAGTTTCTTCCAGTTGGAGTAGGGCCCTTCAAATATGTAGGCCGTTTTCTTCTCCTCCCTGCTCTTTATGAGCTCGGCTTTCCGGCACTTTCCATGCCAAAGGTCAACATAGAAGACGTATTCCCTGTCAAGACCGCCGTCTGGTGTTACGATAAATAGGAAGTCTCCTTCCCATTCCTTAGCAGCCTCCTCATAGGCCTTATTCTCGTTAAGCCTTCTACAGAATTCTTTAACCCATTCATCACTCGGGAAAAGGAAAGCCTCACTCATCTTGCTCCACCTCCAAGATTTCAAACTTCCAAATCTGCCACTCAATTAAAATCTTCACTATTACAGATTTGAGGCGCCTACCACACCACTATTTGTAGTCTTAATGTAGCGGAAATTCGGCCAGCCTAGGTCAGAATTTATTTTTAAGTGTCTCATAAATTAAGATTAGGGTGTTACCCGAAATTCTCCTATCCTTTTATTCAAGGGTTATATATGGTGTAGAGACTTACGAACAGTAAAATTTTCTTGAAAGCATAAGGGTTTAGTGATAAAGCTTTTTAGAAAGCTTGTCGAACACCTAAGGGATGGCAGAAAGCGTTGAATCCTTGTTAAGTGTAGACTGGGATGTTCCGCGTAAGCCTTATCCTCCTAAGTATGTCATACTGCCGACAGGGGAGAAGATGGTGGTACGTGAAGCGTCTAGAGATGAGGTTCCAACACTACTTAGGGCGATTAAGCCTTTACTTGACGTTAGGACTGATTACTATGATATTGTTAGTGCAAGGCTGTATGCTGAGCTACTCGGCTGGTACAGGTATAGAGTGAGGAATGAGTACTGTCTTGTGGGAGTTGTTGATGGAAAGCTTGTTGGAATCGTAAACAATAGGCTCTACGACCAGAAGACGTGCATAAGCCTACACACAATAACGTTAAGGAGGGGTAGGAGGATAGGCGCCCACCTCTTCGCTGCGAAGCATGAGCACGCCATGGAGAATCTTGGGGTTGAGGAAATTCTGATCACGGCTGAAAGTCCAAGGGGGTTTAGAAGGTGGATGCTTGAGTGGGGGCTTGAATACAGACCAGGTGTTCAGCATGAGCTTGGGGGAGCAGCCTGCTGGGTCCTAACGAGGAGGAACTATTATGAGAAGAGGTCTAAGCTTGTCTTTGGAAGGAGACCTGTTCCTAAAGACTTGTTAGAAAAATCTATGGAGCTTGAGATAATAACTCCTGATATTTTAAGGAGGGAGAGTGATTAGAGATGAGAGAGGTTGCCATAATAGGGTGTGGTATGACAAAGTTCGGCCGTCGCGGTGATAGAAGCCTGATAGATCTTATGGTGGAGGCCTCTGTAAAAGCTATAGAGCACGCTGGAATCGACAAGAAGAGGATAGATGCCCTGTACGCTGCAAGCATGTTGTGCGGGGAGCTTACACACCAAACAGCGATTGCAAGCGCCCTTGCTGATGAGCTTGGCATTCTCCCCGCTGCCGCCGAACGGTTGGAGAATGGGCCTGCATCTGGAGGTTCGGCTGTAAAGAATGCCTTTCTAGCGGTGGCTTCTGGACTCTACGACTTTGTGCTTGTAACAGGTGGAGAAAAGATGAGGCATGTGGCTGGGGATGTGATTACAGACCTCCTAGCCACTATGAGCCATCCAACAGCCGAATATATACACGGGGTTACTCTCCCATCGCTTGCAGCAATGTTTGCAAGGCTTTACATGAAAAAGTATGGGGTTACACGCAAGCATCTGGCCCTCGTCGCCGTTAAGAATCATGCCAACGCGTTGAAAAATCCTTATGCTCATATTCATAGACCTCTCACAATTGAGGGGATATATTCGGCGCCAGAAGCCGAAGTTAACAATCCGGTGGTAGCCGATCCCTTAAGACTTTTCGACTTCTGCCCTGTCACCGATGGGGCTGCCTCAGTCCTTCTCTGCCCGGCTGAGAAGGCTAGGGAATTTTGCGATACAATAGTAGTTATAAGTGGTATCGGCCATGCAACCGACACCCTTGCAGTCCATGAGCGTGAAGATCCAACCATTCTGAAGGCTGTAAGGCTTTCAGCTGAAATGGCATTTAAAATGGCTAAGACGAGCCCCAAAGACATAGATGTTGTAGAGCTTCACGACGCATTCACGATCCTTGAGATCGCAGAGAGTGAGGACGCCGGGTTCTTTGAGAAAGGCACCGGGCATAAAGCATTAGAAGAGGGGGTTACAGCCCTGGATGGGGATCTCCCAATAAACCCCTCTGGAGGGCTTAAAGCAAGGGGGCACCCTGTCGGTGCAACTGGAGTTGCCCAGCTCGTCGAGCTAACGTGGCAGCTAAGAGGAGAAGCGGGCAAGCGGCAGGTGGAAGGAGCGGAGCAAGCATTCAGCTGCAATTTAGGAGGTTTTGGAAACAATGTTGTATCATTTGTCCTGAAAAGGGTGAGATGACATGAAGAAGATGGTTGGAGTTAAATGCGAGGAATGCGGAAGAATATCCTATCCAGAAAGAACGTTCTGTATAAGCTGTGGGAGTAACAGGCTTAAAAGAGTAGAGTTGGGAGACGAATGCGAGCTTGTAACCTACACCGAACTTTACGCCATTCCGGTAGGCATAGACCAGCTCCCACTCGTACTAGGTATTGTAAGATTTAAGAATGGAGCAAGGGCGACGGGTCAGATAACAACAAGGGAAGTTAAGGTGGGGATGAAACTACGCCCAGTATGGGGGGCTCTAAGAACCATTCGTGGGGAAAAGGTATATGGATTTAAATTCGAACCGATAAAGTAGTGCATCAATAGATAGGAGAGTACAAAGTTTCTTAAAATGCTTAGACTATCGAGACTGACCACATTTCCGGTAGATGAACCTTAACCGTGAGCTAATGAATTGTTAACACTACTTGCACGTATAAACCAATAAATTACTTGGATGATGTAGTGTACATAGTATGGAGGCTGTTCAAGAATTGACCTGGAGTTTACGTTAAGATTATTAACTCTACGCATTTCTGTATCTAATGTGGATCATTCGATTATTGGTAGAAATCTATGGAAGGTATACAGGAGCAAGGTTAAACAGGGCTTTCTGAGAAGTAAGAAGAAGAGGGTTGAAGCCCTGAAGGGTGTAGACATAGAAGTCCGGAGCGGGGAGATCTACGGTTTGTTAGGGCCAAACGGCGCGGGTAAAACAACACTCATAAAAATCCTGACAACACTCCTCTATCCTGACAGGGGGGAGGCATACGTCAATGGCTATAACGTTTTAAAGGAGCCTGAAAGGGTTAGAGCTACCATAGGCGTTATGCTTATGGGTGAGCGGGCACTCTATTGGAAGCTTACGGGAAGGGAGAATCTTGAATTCTTCTCTGCCCTATATCATGTTCCATCGCAAATTGCAAGGGAGAGGATCAAAAGGATATCTGAGCTTCTAGGTCTCGAGGAGTATATTGATAGGCTTGTTGAAACTTATAGCTCTGGCCAGAAGATCACGCTTTCCTTCGCCAAGGCCCTTGTAAACGATGCTCCTCTACTATTTCTAGATGAACCCACAGTCGCCCTTGACCCTAGAAGGGCTCTTGAAATAAGGAATGTCATTAGGATGCTTAACAAAGATGAGGGTAAGACCATACTGCTTACCACTCATATAATGCAGGAGGCTGACATGCTCTGCGACAGGGTTGCAATCATAGACAGGGGTATGATCGTCGCTGTTGGATCCCCAGACGAGCTTAAGTCAAGGGTTAGGAAGGAGGGCGTCCTCGAAGTTGAGGTCTCAAAGATTAAGCCTTCAGCAACCGAGAAGCTTAGAGGTCTAGAAGGAGTTAGAAGTATGGGGGTGAAAATTAGAAGAGACGACTCAAGGGAGACTTCTATGCTCAGGATAATATGTGATAGCCCTAGACAGATTATCGGAGGTGTAATAACTGTGCTTGTCGAGGAGGGCGCTGAGATAAATTATCTAAAGCCGTCGGAACCAACCCTTGAGGATGTATTCATAATGTACACTGGGAGGGCCTTGGAAGAGGCTGACAAGAATGAAGCCGGGTAAGACGGTACAGGTTTTTAAAGCTGTTTTTAAGCTAAACTGGCATCTCACCACAAGGTATAAGGGTTGGTTTCTCTTCTTCGTTCTGTTCCCGATAATTTTTTCAGCCGTACCAATACTTCTTGGGCGTGCTGTAGCCGGGGATCCTTCTAAAGCTGCACAGTCATTCCAGCAATATACGGGAACCAGTAACTATGTTGTTTATATGGTTGTTGGCTCAAGCCTCTGGGTTTTCGCAATATCATCCATGTGGGGCTTTGGGATGTGGCTCAGGGAACAGCAGATGACGGGAACGCTGGAGCAGCTTCTCCTAACGCCTGTAAACCCATTTCTAATCCTACTAGGAGAGGAGATATTTAACCTTCTAATTTCCACCCTTCAGCTCAGCATGGCACTATTGTTTGGCTCCTGGATCTTTGGTGCCTTAGGAGACCTTCTGAGCCTTAGACTCGCCTACTCGATTGGACTGCTGGTGCTCGGCATAATACCAATGTACGGCCTCTCCATGGCTCTAGGAGGACTTATAATAAGGATTAAAGAGGCGGGATCCATAATAGGGATACTTCAGATGCTAATGGGATTTCTTATGGGTATATTCTACCCTCTAACACTCCTACCAGGCTGGGTTAGGATTCTATCCATACTTTTCCCTCTAACCATAGTCAACAATGACGTCAGAGCAATACTTCTCTCGACAGGCTTCATCTTCAGCCTTCCAGCCGACGTCCTACTCTTGGTGCTTTACATGTTTATTTACCCACTTATAGGCTTCAGAGTCTACGAAAAGGTTATGATAAGTCTTAAGAAAGGTGAGGGAGTTGGAGGCTACTAAACATTTACGTTCATTCTACGCCATGATAAAGAAGGAGTTTAAAATCCTAACCAGATACCCGCTAAACTTTATAGGCGGGTTTATCCAGGTCTTCTTCCTAATCCTAATGTTCCTATACTCCATGCTACCATTCTCAGCAGGATCGGAAGGCATTCCGGGATCCGAAAGCCTCCTCTGGGGCTCAATGTTCTTCTTTTTCGTCAGTGACGCATTATGGGCTATAGGGACAAGTGTGAGGTGGGAACAGGTCTCAGGAACCCTAGAGCAGCTCTACCTCACACCCAGCAAGCAGTGGCTCATCTTACTAGCTAGAGGGCTGAGAAGCTACCTCATCGACCTCCCACTAGTCCTATGGCTACTGCTAGTCGTATACCTCGTAACGGGCTACTTCGAAGCAGCAAACCCGCTTCTAGGCATATACATCCTTGTACTAAGTCTCATAGGCTTGACAGGACTTGGCTACGCCTATGCGGGAGCCGTTCTGGCCCTAAAGAGAACTGCAAACCTTTTCACAAACATGTTCCAGTTTATACTCCTCATATTCTGCGCGATGTTCTTCCCGTTCAGAGCGCTCCCAAAAAGTATCCTAACAGTCTCAAAACTCATACCAATCTCATACATGGTTGACAGTTTCAGGTCAATTATGACTGGAGAAAGCCCGGAACTCATCAATGCAAATATCAGGCTAATCGGCTTCAACCTCAAACCACTGTATTTCGAGCTGTTGATAGTCCATCTGATGGCGTTGATTCTACCAATCGCCGGTTTTAAACTTTACAATTGGATGATAGAGAAGGCTTTAAAGGAGGGGACGCTGGGCCAGTACTAATGTGTATCATAAACACGTATCCATGTCTCATATAACTCTCTTGGAACTACTATGCTGATTCGCGACAGTAGTATCTGCATGTATAGAAGAGCATTAATAAAGTTTTGGGAGGTAGTACCTTTATGATTAAGCTTGTATTGTTCGACGGCTTCGGAACCTTGTTTGACAGTCGAGGCCTCTGGAAGAGAGCCTCAAGATTGGTGTTGGAGAGTGTAGGGTTTAATCCTGATAAACTTGTTGATGAGTTCATGCTTATTTGGAGTGAAGAGTGGAACAGGATAGTTTTCGAGTCTTCAAAGGGAGATTTCAAAACTGGTTTTGAGGTTACAGTTGAGAGTATCATCGGCTCGCTTTCCAGGGTTGGTGTTACTAATGGCTTTGACGCTAGGGAACTCGCAAGGAGGGCTATTCAGATATATAAGGACTACACGAGGCTGGCTGACGGGGCTGAGGAGACACTTGAATGGCTTAAAGATAGAGGGGTGAAAACAGGCCTTGTTACCGATGCCGACCTAGATCTTGCAAGGACGGTTATTGAGAGGTTTAGAATAGGAGAGAAGATGGATATAATCCTGATATCCGATGTTGTAAGGGCTTGGAAGCCTAATCCAAAGGCGGTTCTTGTCGCCCTGGAAAGACTTGGTGTAGAGCCAAGTGAAACGCTGATGGTTGGAGATAGCCTGTTCGACATCCTCGCGGCGAAGGCTGCCGGGGTCTTTTCTGCGTGGATCGTTGGTGAGCTGCCTCCGCCAAGTGTAAGGCCTGACTATGTAATAAGAGAGATTAGGGAGGTTAAGGACATAGTTCTAAAGCGGAAAGGTAATACGTAGATGGAAATAATTTTATATCTTTATACGTATGTGTACGTATAGATGGGGAAAGTTAAGCTGACGCTAAGTTTAGAGAGCGAAGTTGTTGAGAGAGCAAAGGCTAAGGCTTCTTCTTTGGGGGTTTCCTTGTCAAAGATAGTGGAAGATTTCCTCAGCTTCTACTCTAATCCCTATGTTTACTGTTTCGCATGCGGTGTCAGGTTTGATGTCTCAGAGGGAGAAGTATGCCCATCGTGCGGGTGGCTTAAATGCCCCAGTTGCGGGGCGTGTAGGTGCGGCCTTGGAGACGAGGCTGCGGTAGTAGCCTTCAGGCTCAGGAAGGTCTATGAGGATTTGCTGCATGGAAGGCTGAAGTAGAGGTGAATGCCATGATTGTCTGGTTGTACTGGGCTATTTCTCTTACTATTGTGACGTATGCCAGCGTACTTATTGTTAGGAGGCTTGGAGAGACTGGATACGCGGCTCTAGTTGCCTTTTACAGTGTGTACCTGGCTGCCTCGCAGATACTGGCTACAAGGATTATACTCTTCGACCTTGGTTTTATAAGCTTCTATGCGCCAGCTGCAGTGTTTATATATCCGTTTATCGCCCAGGCTATAGACATGGTTAACGAGGTCTACGGAAGAGTGAAAGCTCACATGGCGATATTAATATGCTTCGTATCACAGGTCTTGCTTGTCACTTTTATTGGAATGGTTAATAGTTTGAAACCCGCTCCTTTCTTCATGTATGAGGAGGCTTGGAAAAGCCTGTTTGGGCTTAGTGTAAGAATTACAGCCGCATCTTGGATCTCTTTCATAGTCTGCCAGAACCTTGACGCTTATGTTTTCAGCTTCCTAAAGGAGAAGTTTGAAAGACTGGTGATCCTAAGAAGCGTCGCAAGTGATTTCCTTGATCTAACTGTCGACAGCGTGATCTTTGTTACGTTAGCATTCTACGGGACAATGCCTATTGTCCCATTGATAGCTGGACAGATAGTTTCCAAGAATATCGTAGGGTTCTTGGACACCCCATGGTTCCTATTTTATAAGAGAGCTGTGAGCAAACGTTAATTTCAAGCGGGATTGATCTTAACTCGACATCCTAATTGTTAATCGGTCTCCTTACTTTTCCTTTTAGTTTGTTAATCCTTTCAAGAATCATTTTTACCTCTGGGTCCTCTCTTATATGTATTTCTGGTTCTCTGCCTGAATATATACCTATTAGTAGTAGAATTATGGGTGTAGAGAGTATAGGGTACCACATCCATCTTTCAAATCGTATTTTTCGGCTTTTCCGCATCTCTTGACTTGTCTGGTTCACGGGGGGTAATGTGATATCGACTAACGTGCCTCCTATGATAAGTTTTCTTGAAGAGTGATACATTTGAAAGTTGAACCTTGTTGTATAATTAGTTTTCAGCTGAAGTATTTCTATCGTTATTTCTGTTGGGCTGCAATTTTCCGGTGTTACAATTCGTATCCTGGAGCTGTTGAATGACAGTACCCCCTCGGGTGGACTATGAGGCTTGGGGCATATAACCAGTAGGTTTTGGCCTGCCTGAATACAGTTAGCCTCGTATAGGCTGGTTTTAGTCCAACTTCCATTTTGGAAAACTTCTACTTCTATTCTGCATTTATTGTTAAATCTAATTCTTGCTAGGATTAGCTTGGTGCTGTTTGGGCTGTTAACTGTCATTTCTTCGATCTTCATATATCCGCCCTCTACTTTACTGGCAGTAACAGATCCAACTGCTGCCTGATGTTCCCCTATGCTAGGGGCGAGATTGTAGATTGTCTGAAGAAAGGAATACTCGATCATCCTATTTATTCTGTCCAGCTCCCTACTGAGTTCCTCTATTTCCCCAGATATCTCGGTACTACTTATGTTTACAAACTGAGTTGTATCTTCCATGGCTGATAAAACATTTTCCAAGCCTTCTATCTGAGTGTTGAAAGATTCCTGCTGCCCAGCGATGCTTTCCTCTAAAAGCTTGAGAGATTGGTTTATTATCTCCACTTCTGCATAGAGAATAGGAAACATCTGTAACATTCCTTCTATAGATTTTTCGAATTCTGTAGTAGGAAATATTACATTTAGCGGGAGGCCTTCTACAAATTTATCCATCCATGCCTTCTGCATCTCGATAGCCTTCTCTAATCCCTCTAATTGGAGGTATAGTAGCGTCGTCAGGTTTAGGAGAAACGTTATATTTGCTTCTCGTGCCGTTTCGGTTCCAAATTCCGAAAGTTTCTCCCTAAGCATGGTTATATTCTTGTTTAGCTGTTCTATCGACGCGAAAGTTTTTTGCATATCCTTTAGCTCCTCTATCCTGTCTCTTAGCATGCTATACTGTTCAAGTAGCTTATTGACCTCGGACTCTGATAGTGGCGAGACCGACAGTTTAACTGGTTCTAAGTTTGTAATCCCATATTCTGCTCTATCCTTTACGCGGGCTGTAACATTTAGCTTGACAGGCTCGTCTTCAAGGATTAAGTTCCAGGTAGCGATGTTGAGGCCCATCATCGACATTAGAAAACCTGACTGTCCCTTGACTTCTTCTACGTCGAAAATGTCTAATTGCAAGCTTAGACTTACAGAGGCGAGTAGTGGAAAGGATCCGTTCATGCCGTGGATCTTAAGGTCATTCGTAATAGTCATGGATATTGTTATCGTATCGTTCCTCTCTATAGGGAGATAATAGCTATCTCCCACTTTAACAAGCTCCGTGGGTGTACCGTTAACGAGATATTTTAAATCCATCCTTATCGGCGGTGGAAGTGAAGTTTTCCCCTTATATTTTATTGTTATATTACTATTAGCATCTATGTAGACGTTATACCACTCGAGAATTACAAGTGGATAATCATACGTGTAGAAGGGTGGTCCTCCTTCTATCATCTCTATAGTATCAAGATCAACGCCCACAATTCTGTCTGTAATATTTGTAAGGCCTCCAACTTCCGCATTGTTGGTCACGTCTAATGTTACGTATACGGTGCTTTTGGAGACCTCTCCTGCCGGCGAAAGTTTAACTTCATACTCAGCGTTCTTGCTTATAGATAGGTTTTCTGCTGGTAGAACCATAGGCTGATGCTGTGCTGGAGGTAAACCTATTAACAAGATGATAAACATTACGAAACCCAGTTTAGAATACATCTCTCTCATCCTCAAGCTTTTCTAAAACCTCTAAAAGATCTTTTTTAACCTCCTCATACTTGGAGGGGCTTATTATCTCCTTTATTAAAGGTAGACTTCTAGCCATAATTTCCGTCACCTCGTACAGCATTTGTTTTTCAACTCCTACGCGACTCTCCTCCCTTTCAAATACCCTACCATCCCTCATATATAGAATCCTATCAGCCTTCAACGCCACATCTCTATCATGTGTAACCACTATAACCGTCGCCCCAGTCAGTCTGCCAATATATTTTATCAGACTAACTATCTTCCCACCAGTAACAGAGTCAAGATTTCCAGTCGGCTCATCACATAGTATAATCTCAGAATTATTTGCAAGAGCCCTAGCTATAGCTACTCTCTGCCTCTCACCGCCGCTCAACTGGTTAGGCCTATGGTGGAGGCGGTCTCCTAGTCCTAAAAGATGTAAAAGCATTGCCGCCCTTCTTGTTATATCCCTTCCCTTACCTTTCCCTGTCAGATGCATTGGTAGCTCCACGTTCTCGAGACAGGTGAGGGTTGAGATCAGATTATACGTCTGAAAAACAAAGCCTATTTTTTCAGCTCTAAGCCTTGACAGTTCTTTCTCACTCGGATTTCTCGTATTCACGCCATCAATTATTACTTCCCCACTGGTAGGCCGATCCATACATCCAATCATGTTAAGAAGTGTTGTCTTGCCTGAACCGGAGGAACCCATTATTGCTACAAACTCTCCAGCCTCTATTTTCATGTTAACATTGTCCAACGCCTTCACAGGAACTACCCCAGGGTAGATCTTGGTTACCCCTCTAAGCTCAACTATAATCCTACTCATACCTCAACGCCTCCGCAGGTGGAATGTTTGAAGCTTTAATCGCAGGGATAGCGCCCGACAGTAGTCCTACTAGTTCTGAGATCGATAAGGCACCTAATATTAGAGATGGTGGGAACTCAGCATGAATCATAAATCCCTGGAATGTAAGCGTCCACTTTTCAATAAAGGACGCCAGACCTAAACTTATAAATATGCCTAGGACTCCCCCGAAAAGGCATATCATAAGTGACTGAGAGAGGAATATGAAAAGTATAGTACGCCTACTTGCACCCAGAGCCTTCATTACGCCGATCTCGTGGGTCTTCTCGATAACACTCGTCATCATAGTTGCTGCTATGCTTGTCATCCCCACTAGTAGGGATACACCTCCTATTACAAGGAGTACAGCATTTAGCAAGCCGACGATCTGATTGATACTTTCCATTATAGCTCCAGGCGTATTAACTTCAAGGTTTGGGAAAAGAGAGTCTACTCGCCCCTCGAAAACCGAGCTTAAAGACGGAGACTCTAGTTTAACGAGTATTATACTGATTTTATCCTCGTATCCCAGCAGATCCTCCATAATATCAAGAGGCATAAAAATGTACGCGTCCAGCATCCCGCCCGTCCTGTCCAGCACCCCTACAACCTTAAACTCGGTAGCGGGAGACTGAGGGCTTGTCTGTAGTTTAACAATGGTTCCAGGTTCGATTTCAAGGTTTTGAGCTGCCCCGTATCCTAAAAGAATCTCCTTTTCGTCGAACCTCATCATCCTCCCCGATGTAACGTTGGCGTTTACCACGGTAAACATGTCTGGTTCTACACCTATTGCTATAGAAAACTTCCCATCTATGATTGCCGGCCCTATAAGATATCCTGCCGCTGCTTTAACCTCCGGAAATGACTTTACATAGTCTAGGTACGCTCTATCCATCACGTTTTCAGCGCCCACTCTCGCCCTCTGGAACGACTGTGCAGGGAGGATCATGAAGTCTACAAGCTCTGAAAGTTGGCTTTCTATCTGGGACATAGTACCCTCGGTCAGTGACACCAGACATACGAGGGTTGCTATGCCAACCGATACACCTATGATAGTAAGTATTGTTCTAACCTTACGGTTTGTAAAGTCTCTCAAAACCATTTTTAGAATAAGCCTTAACATCTCATCACCCCATCTTTACCTGTTTCTCCGCTGTAATCCCTCCCCAAACATTACCCCACCAGCCTCCTTATTCTCCCGCTTACGTTTGCCTCTACGTAAACATACGAAAAAAGGTACATCAGTATCGAATTAAACATGATCAACGCTAGCATAGCATTAGCTGGGATTACAGCTCCAAACAGCCAGATTTCTAAGATCAGAAGAAGGAAGTGAACTATAAATATCTGAATACCTGTTCTACCTACAAATGTGATATATCTGAAGTGGAACCCCATTCTCCTCAGCATCTCAGACATCCCAAGTAGAAGCATGAAACCTCCTAGACTAAACGCAGCAGTCACGTAATAGGGACCCCCGAGCTTTAGAAATAGCATACCAGTTTTAGAATCACCTACTGTTATAAATTCCGCAACGTTTATCCCTATAGTGTTCCATGAATTTCGAATAGTTAGAATTAGAAATGCTAGCTCAACCATTAGAATCACGGACAGCCCGGCAAGAAATACTTTTCTTTCAGGAATTAGAACACCGTGATGAGGGTTGTCATTCTTATCATAATAATTCTTCGCTATCATATTCCCAAACATAGCTCCAAACAGTACTGCTGGAACTGTTTTCAATAGAGAGTATAATCCGGAAAACGCTATTGGGGTTAGCACCCCATATGAAAAAGAGCTAGGAATAAGATGTAGGATAACTGATGAGAAAATGAATATTCCTATGGATGATAGGAGGAGCTTTCGAGTGGAGAGGTAATATACAGGTATAAGTGAGAAAAGACAAGCTAGTCCAATCCCTCTTATAGGCTCGCCCCAGTTTGAAATATCTTGGTAAATGGTTGATAGGTCTATTTTTCCACTTATGAGATACGTAAATAGCATAGTTAGCGATACTGACATTGCTATGCTGATGAATATGTATCCGCCGTACCTTATGAGGCCATGCATAAATATTTCACGGAGGTTCTGAAGTTTTCTCCTCCTTACAACAGACAAGGATAGACACATGCCTGAGATGAAGAAAAAGAAGTAGGGTGCTGCGAGGAGGGGGTTCCACATCATGTTCTCAGGCGAGGTCCTAAAGCTGTTAGTAAATATAAGTAGTGAGTGTATAGGTGTTATACCTAATATTCCTATTCCACGCATCGCATCAATTGTATTTATTCTTTTCATGAAAATATCTATAGTTCAGTATTTTTCTTATTATAAAAGCCTTTACACGCTTCTTTAAAGCTTATAAAATATTGTAAAGTTAGAAGTATTGGTTTTATGAAAAATACTCCGAGTATTAAAGATGAAGCCCCCTTTCTTAATAGACCATGGTTAAAACATTACCCGGAGAATGTCCCAGCAGATATTGAAGTTCCGAACACCCAAACTCACAGACTTATCTACGAATCATCTTCTAAAAACCCCGATGAAACAGCTATCATATTTCATGGGGGTAAAATAACCTATAGAGAGCTAAATAGGTATATAGAGAGAACCGCTTCCTATCTATATAAGATAGGTATAAGGAAGGGCGACGTCATAGCAATATATCTGCCTAACTGTCCACAGTTTATATTCTCCTACTACGCCATTCAGAAAGTAGGCGGAATTCCTACAGCGGTGAGTTTTCTCTACTCTCCTAGGGAAGTTAAACATCAGCTTAAGGATTCAGGCTCCAAAGCCATTATCATGATAAACCTGCTTTATGAGAAGATTAAGCCAGCTATTGAAGAGACAGGCATAAAAAAGGTGATACTAACCGACATTCTCCATTTTATGCCCTTCTTTAAAAGGACGCTTTCGGTCCTCTTGAGAAAAATCCCAAAGTCTAAAGATTACAGGAAGAAGGGCATAGCCTACTTGGAGGATATCATAAAAGAGGAGGATGTAGACTACCCCCAGGTAGAAGTTAGTATGAACGACATTGCATCATTGGTCTACACCGCTGGGACAACTGGCCTCCCAAAGGGGGTTCCTCTTACCCATTATAACCTGGTGGCAAATCTCTACCAGATAATATATTTCTCAGGCGGGCTTTTCAACGACAGTGAAAACCGCTACTTCTTAGCGTACCTACCATTCTTTCATGTTTATGGACAGGTAGTAATAATGACCGGGGGCCTATCGAGCGGGAAAACCCTTGTTGTCGTTTTGAAGCCTGATATTAAGGACTTGCTGAGGCAGGTGAAGAAGTATAAGGTCAGTCTACTCTTTGGGGTTCCAGCATTTTACGCGAAGGTTTTAAAGCTAGTAAAGAAGCACAAGTATGACCTCTTATCCCTAAAGATCTGTGCATGCGGCTCTGACAGGATCTCACAGGATCTTGCAGACGAGTTTAAAATGGTAACAGGTGTCGAGATCGTAGAAGGATACGGCTTAACGGAGGCCGGCGGAGGGGTACTAGGCGTTCCAGTTGGGGGAAAAGTGAAAAGAGGTTCCCTTGGAATACCCTTACCAAGCACTTACGTGGCTGTAGCTCATCCAGAGGCAGATGAGTTTATACCTGTAGGGGAGGTAGGCGAAATTATAGTATCTGGCCCCCAAGTTGTCGACCAATATTGGAACAATAGTAATCCCAACTCGCACGTTATAATCGCTGGCAGAAAATGGCTTAGGACAGGAGACTATGGCTACATGGACAATGATGGATACTTCTTCTTTGTAGAGAGGAAGAAGGACATAATAAAGTATAAGGGCTACTCCCTCTACCCGGGCGAGGTTGAGAAAGTTATAGCTGAATACGAACCTATCAAGGAGGTAGCAGTCGTAGGAGTCGAAGATCCAGACTACGGTGAAATCGTTAAGGCCTTTATAGTACTTAAGAATGGATACGAGAACAAAGTAAGCATGAAAGATATCATAGAATGGTGTAAGGATAAACTTGCCCACTACAAAATCCCCAAACAGGTCGAGTTTGTAGAGAGCCTCCCAAGAGACGTGATGGGGAAGATCCTAAGAAGAAAACTTAAGGAGAAGAGGTAAATACTATCATATTTCCCTAACCCGTACGGGATAGATTTAAAGTATACTTGCAGTGAGGAGATGATATACGTATTGAAACTTTAGAGAATGATTTATATCATTTTCATAATAGAAACTTAAAGATGTTCTAAGTTATGGGTGCATTTTATGAAAGTAGCCCTATTATGCCTCATTTTACTTTCAACGTCTTTTAACGTAGGGTTCAGCATCCCATACGTAGCCAGCTATGATAACAGTACTGGTCCTCTAAAGGTTGTTATATATTATGGCTGGCTGGACGTGGACGTTTTCTCTAACAAGGACTGGAGCGGCCTTGATATTCTAATAATCTCTCCCGACCACAATTTAGAGTCTGAGCAGGCCTTATCTATAATTAGAAGCCTCCGCAGCGCCGGTGTAAAGATTTTCCTGTATCTAGAGACAGCATGTGGCGAGACAGAGTATTCCTATACTCTCGCCAGTGATAAGGAAGAATGGTTTAGCATGGTAACGAATAGGGCTCTTGAACTCTTAGAATATGGAAATGGGGTCTTCTTAGACTGTGTTGGACCCCGTGACATGTATGGAAGGCCTACAGGGCCGGAGTATGCCAATTATATAGCCTTGCTTATAGAGAGGATTCATAGTGAGGGCGGCCTAACAATCGTGAACAACTTGCTTGATCTCTATGAGTGGTGGAGAGAAGGTTTTCATAACATTCCTTTAAATTCAGATTACTACATGTTTGAGGACTGCTGGACAGCCTACAGTGGCGAAGAAGCATCGTATAGGGATTTCAACTATGACTGGGAGGTATCAATGTTCGCTGAGAGTTTAGGTTTGAATGTTATCGGTGTAAGCCATGGACCAGCTGGGAACCAGGACATGATTGACTACGCTTATTGCTGCTCCCTTCTAGCAGGTTTTAAAGGATTCTACTATGATGATCCGTCATGGAACTACTGGAGGGACGCTTGGATCCCTCCTGTAAACTGGGATGTCGGAATACCCGTAGGCGGGTGGTGGAAGGATGGAAAGGAATATCATAGATTCTACACTTACGCTCTGATCACTGTAGATGTTAAGAGCCACGCTGGAATCCTTGAACCTGTACGGATAGATGTCGCAACCATAGGAAATGTTAAGGGTAGCAGCCCAATCCTGGTAAGGCCTACTCTAAACCCTGAGGCTGATGCTGAAGCAGTGGAAGTCTTATCCCCAATATGCGGCGGAGTATGCACTGATGAGGCGGTCAAAGACATTAATAGAAGCATGGTGGTCCTTGCAGGGCCGTTAAGCAATAGGGTTTCAGCAGGCCTAAACCCAATCGCAGATCTGAAGTTTACCCGAGCTGATGGACGCTGGACTATTGAAGTGCCAGGCTTCACCGCTGAGATGCCGGTGGAGTTTGGACACTCAGACTACGGCGTAGTCACCGCCATCAAATATAATGGACGGTTCGTACTGCTCGTCGAGGGATGCACTAGGTACGGAACACTCGCAGCAGCCGCCACCATACTGGAAGGCTCACACGACGGCTTTACACAGCTCATAGTCTACTGGAAGGATGAAAATGGTAACAGTAAGGTTGAGCCAGAAGAGATTGAAATCGTCTACTCAGTATAATCACGGCCTGACATAGCGGCCATCTTATAGTGGAATCTATCATTCTAACTGGTAAATGGAAATCAAAGGTTCAACTCTTCACGTAAGGTTTGAAGGAGACATAGAAGTTGCGGAGGCTGAAATACTCAGGTTTCACCCAAAGATTAAAGAGCTTCTCAAGGAGATACAGGGGAAAGGCTGGAACTACCGTTTTACAAATGTCAAGGGGGAAGTGATAGTCAGAGTAGACCTGGAAAGAGAGAAGTTCAAGCTTGTCTACTATAGGCCTAGGCTTGAGGAGTTCGAAAGGGAAGGGCATTACGAGCTGGAGATACAGATCGGGGAGAAACAGCCCGAAATTGTGGAGGTGTGCAGAATAGAAGGATTCCAACTTGAGATAG
>Ga0164310_10000355_pt1 | contig 23795 bp, 20 predicted proteins | sample GuaBasSedimGuay1_FD_121795 | JGI IMG/M metagenome (GOLD analysis project Ga0164310, IMG submission 121795) | Subseafloor sediment microbial communities from Guaymas Basin, Gulf of California, Mexico - Guay1, Core 4569-9, 0-3 cm | ecosystem: Environmental > Aquatic > Marine > Hydrothermal vents... | reverse complement strand
GTTTACAATTATTGGAGAAACTTAATCAAGCCGGTATTACTGTCATGCAAGCCACGTCGGCAACATGGCGTTTACTTTTAGCCGCTGGCTGGAAAAGTAGCCATCATCTAAAAATATTTGTGGGTGGCGAAGCATTACCTCAAGAACTGGCTCATCAGTTACTCAATAAAAGTCAAGCAGTTTGGAATTTGTATGGTCCGACAGAAACAACGATTTGGTCTAGCGTTTTTCAAGTGGGCATTCAAGAAGCTGTTCAAACGAAAGGAGGCTTAGAATCCGTTGGTCATCCTATTGCCAATACCCAAATTTATCTGTTAGATCAATATTTACAACCTGTACCAATCGGTGTGTCTGGTGAATTACATATTGGTGGTGATGGGCTGGCAAGAGGATATCTCAATCGCCCCGAATTGACAGCTGAGAAATTTATTCCTCATCCTTTTAGCAATAAACCCAATGCTCGCCTTTATAAAACAGGTGACTTAGCTCGTTATCTTCCCGATGGCAATATAGAATATCTTAATCGTATTGATAACCAGGTGAAACTGCGTGGTTTCCGGATTGAATTGGGAGAAATTGAGGCGGTGCTGGTACAGTATTCTGAAGTGCGTGAAGCAGTCGTCATCATTAGGGAAGATCAGCCAGGCGATAAACGTTTAATAGCCTATATCGTGCCAAAGACGCAAGAGATTATGCATAGTACCCTGCGCCAATTTCTCAAGGAAAAGTTGCCAGACTATATGGTACCATCCGCCTTTGTGGAATTGGAAGCGATGCCTCTTACGCCCAATGGTAAAGTTGATCGCCGTGCTTTTCCAGCACCGGGGCAAACTCAAGAGGATCATAAAAATTTTGTAGCACCCCAAGATAAATTAGAACAGGAACTAGCCAATTTATGGGAAAAAGTATTACACGTTCACCCGATTGGGAGACATGATAACTTTTTTGAACGGGGCGGACATTCTTTGTTGGCAGTGACGTTGTTAGCTCAGATTGAGAAAGCCTTTGGTAAGGGCTTATCTATGATGACGATTTTTCAGGCTCCAACGATTGCACAATTTGCGGATATTCTGCGTGACCAGGGTTATAAAGCCACTTGGCATGCCTTAGAAGTCATTCAACCTCAAGGTTCCCGTCTGCCCCTATTTTTTATAGGTTCTACCAATTATGCCCATGCCCTTGCACCTTCGCTGGGTACCGAGCAACCTGTATATGGGTTAAATTTGTTTGGTCTCCAGCCTACAGATGGCACAACACCTTCTTTGACAGTTGAATGGATGGCTAGGCAGTATATCCAGGAGATCCAAACGGTGCAGCCAGAAGGACCTTATTATTTATGTGGTTACTGCGGCGATGCATTAGTCGCTTTTGAAATGGCACAGCAACTGCAGGCAAAAAAGCAATCTGTGGCTTTATTGGCTTTTATTGATGTGATTTGGGGTACATCATCAACCCCTTTTCAGAACCACTACATTCGCTTTTGGCGTAATCTGTTAGAATTTGGTCCTAGTTACTTCTTCTATAAAATACGAGAAAAAATAAAATTTTTCCAGGGGCGTTTGCTTTTAAGGTTAAGCAAATTAGAAAAGAAGCGTCATGAGCAGACTGGAGAAGCATTGCCACTTCAATTACAGCATAAGCTATTAATCCAATCGTTTTTTGAAGCATTGGCTCATTATGTGCCACAACCTTATTCGGGAAGCATTACGCTGTTTTTGTCTTATGAATGGCGTTCAAAAGATTCCTCGGTGTTAAATCAATTGGCAGCAGGCGGCGTGGAGATTTATGACGTGCCGGGATATCACTTTAATTTGTTTGAGATTCCCCAAGTCAATGAGTTGGGGAAACTATTAAAGCAGTGTTTAGATAGACGATCAATTCATGAGCCATCGACGCTAGGCTAGACCTCAATGCCATTGACTTAATAAATAAGTTAATATTAATCTTCGAGGTTTCTGTTTTTCTCCAAAAAACAGAAACCTCGAAAAGAGTTATAAATGTAGACTCCATCAATAGAAATAAGTTAATCGTTTTCTAGAAAATCTTTCCCAAAAGCTGCTACGACTGGTATTTTTTTGAGTCTGGTTTTTCAGATGCCGTCGTATACCTTCTAAAGAAACACAGTTACAGAAGAGTTGGAGGCCACCATCCTGCGCTAACCCATAACCGTCGAGTAACTATAATCTCAGGGTTATTCATCTGAAGTGCTATTACAGTGACTCTACCACAAGGGGTTTTTCCTAAAATTTTGGTACCATCAGCACTCCACGCAAAATGTTCATTCCATACTTGAAGGCGTGGATTAAAAAGATTTACCCAATGACGGCTTTGTGATTCACGCGCCTTTATTTGAGTACCTTTGAATTGATTGCAACTCGTGCAAGCTAACCATAAATTATCTTCAGTCGTCAATCCACCCAGTGCTTGAGGAATCAGATGTTCTATTGTCATGGCCATTCCCATTAATTCTTCAGTTCGCAAACAATAACCACAACGATGCTCCGCTAATTGGGTCACACGCTTTCTAAGTGCCACAGATATATATGCCGTACTCATAATGTTGCCGTTGTCAGTTGACGCAATTCAGTCAATGTTGGCAAACGTTGTCCACGAAATCGTAGCAAAACAGCAGCCCGTGCTTTCTGCAACATGATTTTATTGACCATTTTTTGTAATACTGCTAACTGTTTTTGTTCTGTGTCTGTGAGTACCACAGCTTGATTTTTTTGGAGTAAAGTCTCTAACTCCTGTCGTTGTTCTTTAAGAACCGTTTTTAACAACAATTGCTTGAGTGCGGTATTATCTAATGTTTCTAACTGAGTCAACTCAGCAATCTGTTCATCGGGCAAACCATCAAGGTTGGGTAGAGACGTTTGAAGTGCCTTCAATAAAATAGATTCTATAGGTTGAGCCATCGCCTGTGCGATACGCTTTATCGGTTCATAAAAGCTATCCTGTAAATGCAGTGTGACTGTTTGACTCATTATTTGTCATCTCCAAGGTTATAGGGATTTAAAAGTCAGTTATACTCCATCAATAATAAGGAGGGTTGGGTTAGCGAAGCGTAACCCAACCTACATCATAACTCTTTTTCTGAATGTCTATATTCTATTCGCTTGGAAATACGCCAGTGGATAAATACTTATCACCTCGATCACAAATAATGACTACAATGGTGGCATTTTCCAATTCTTTGGATAAGCGTAACGCGCCGGCTACTGCACCGCCGGATGAAATACCACAAAAAATGCCTTCTTGTTCTGCTAAAGCCAGGGCGGTGTCTTCGGCACTTTGTTGGTCAATATCAATGATACGATCAACCCGCGTTTCATCAAAAATCTTGGGTAAATAGGCTTTAGACCAACGGCGAATCCCAGGAATTTTTGCCCCCTCTTCAGGTTGTAATCCAATAATTTGAATGCCTGGATGGGTTTCTTTTAAGTAGCGTGATACGCCCATAATTGTTCCGGTTGTTCCCATCGCACTGACAAAGTGGGTCACTTTTCCATGGGTATCACGCCAAATTTCTGGTCCTGTCGTTTGATAATGGGCTAATGGGTTGTCGGGATTATCAAATTGGTTAAGAATCTTGCCTTTACCTTCTTGCTCCATCTGCAATGCGGTGTCTCTCGCTTTTTCCATACCGTTTTCTGCTGGAAACAGTATCATTTCTGCACCGTAGGCTTTCATAACTTGCCGCCGCTCTATGCTCATATTTTCTGGCATGAGTAGTACCATTTTGTAGCCTTTGATGGCGGCAACCATGGCTAAAGCGATCCCGGTATTACCACTTGTGGCTTCAATTAGGGTATCGCCTGGTTTAATTTCGCCCCGTGCTTCGGCTTTTTTTATCATGCTTAATGCAGGGCGATCTTTGACGGAGCCAGCCGGGTTGTTACCTTCCAATTTTGCTAAAATGGTGTTGCTAGTATCACCAGGTAAACGTTGTAAACGGACTAGCGGTGTGTTACCGATAAATTGTTCAATAGTTGGAAAATCCATTTGTTTTAAGGGCTAATGGTTAAGGGTTAAGGGTTAATTGTTTGACGAATAAATTGTAAATCTTGCCAAGAGTGACGCTTTTCAGTTGGACGGCGTAATAAATAAGCCGGGTGATAAGTCACTATTAAGGGAATCTTTGTTTTACCGTATTCATAGCGTTGACTACGTAATTTACTTATCGCTATATCAGTCGATAATAAATGGTGGGCTGCTACTCTACCAACCGCAACCAGCAATTTAGGTTTAACCAGGGCAATTTGATGTTTTAAAAAATCATTACAACAGGTTATTTCATAAGGGTGGGGATTACGATTGTCTGGGGGACGACATTTAACGACATTGGTAATATAGACTGATTCTCTTTTTAAATCAATGGCATACAGCATAGCATTTAGTAATTGCCCTGCCTGCCCTACAAAAGGTTCACCCTTCGCATCTTCATCTGCGCCCGGTGCTTCGCCAATGAGCATTAAATCTGCCTGGCGATTACCAACACCAAATACGGTTTGAGTACGCTTTAAGTGTAATTCACAGACGGTGCAAGCGGCGACGCGACTTTGTAAAGTTTCCCAGTCTAATTCGGGGCTATCTTCAGAAGGTGCCTGGACCGCAGTTACTGATTGATGATTTTGTTTGGGTAGAGGCACGGGTGGTTCTGCCAGGGGGGACTCTTTCCTTATTTTTGGTACGGCGTTATTTCCTGGAATTTCTGGTATTTCATTGGTGTTAACCTGAGTAGGTTTTTCAATGATTGCCGGGATAGGTTCAGGTTGCGTAGTCACAGCAATATTGACCGGAGATGACTCTTCTCTCAATGCCGTTGGGAGTTGTCGCCGTACCCAAACTTGTATGCCCATGGCTTTAAGATATTGAGCGTGAAGACTATTCAGCATATTAAGATGAAGTTAGAACCAAGGTTTTGAAAACGTGGGTAAAAGCAGAAAAACGTAACGTGATAGATATAATACTATTGATTGAAGTATAAGTCAAGTAGCATTTCGTTATAGTCTAAACGTTAATTTTTTTAGCCATCTATCAGAAATCAGATTTTTGGCAAAAATCGGATTTCTATACTAACTATAAATGTAGATATTTTTATGGATTATACACATGAAACCTATACACACGATAGCTTACCAACGACCGGTATTTTGTTAGTTAATTTGGGTACGCCCGATGCTCCAACACCTGGGGCGCTACGCCGTTATTTAGCAGAATTTTTGTCTGATCCAAGAGTAACGGAAATGCCGCGCTGGTTTTGGTGGTTGATTTTACATGGCATTATTTTGCGTACACGCCCACGCCGCTCTGCCCTTAAATATCAAAAAATTTGGACTGAGGCGGGTGCACCTTTGTTAAATATTAGCCAGGCGCAGGCACAAGCTCTTGTACAAGCACTGCGTGCGCATTTTGCTGGTCCAATAAACGTTGCTTTAGGGATGCGCTATGGTAATCCTTCCATTGCAACTGGTTTGGAACAGTTACGTCAGGCTAATGCGCGGCGTATTTTGATATTGCCACTATACCCGCAATATTCTTCCACTTCAACCGGTTCTATTTTTGATGCAGTCGGTGATGTACTGAAACGTTGGCGTTGGTTGCCTGATTTACGTTTTATTTCGCATTATCATGATCAAACGGCTTATATTTATGCTTTGGTGGTGCAAATTAAAAACTATTGGAATCAGTATGGTATCCCGGATAAGTTATTATTTTCATTTCATGGTATTCCTAAACGATTTTTTTTAGCCGGGGATCCTTATCATTGTGAATGTCATAAAACAGCGCGTTTGGTGGCGGAACAATTGAAATTGGCTCAAGAAAAGTGGCAGGTGGTTTTTCAATCCCGGTTTGGGCGGGAGGAATGGCTTAAGCCTTATACCGATCATAGCTTAATGACGTTAGGTAAGGGGGGAGTCAAGCGAGTTGATGTGATCTGCCCTGGTTTTGCAGCAGATTGTTTAGAAACTTTGGAAGAAATCAACGAAGAAAACCGTAAGATATTTTTACAAGCAGGGGGCAAAGAATTTCATTATATTCCTGCCCTGAATGATAATGTTGAACATATCCAGGCGTTGTTGGAATTAGTGATACAGCATACTCAGGGTTGGGCAACCTAACCTGTACACAAGTTATCTTTTTTCAATGAGGCTGGTAAATGTCGGGTTACGTTTTTTTGCCGCGCAAAAAAATCTAACCCGACCTACCTGGCTACCTGGCTTTTAGGAAACGAATAGACCTGACAGGTTTTAAAAACCTGTCAGATTTGTTTTTTTAATAATAAACAATCGCTAATCAATCACGATTAAAAGACGTGTCTGATACCCAAAGTGGCTACGTTTTCATCGCGGTAATCATTGTCACTGTCAGTTTGACGGTAGCCAGCATAGACGCTAGTACGTTGACTGAAGTGATATTTTGCACCAACCGCCCAGCTTAAGGCATCTTCCTCAATTGGATTGCCTTCGTTGTCTATCATTCTCAGTTTTTCATCAATGTCGGAGAGATAACCTGCAACCCAGCCTGCAAAACTGATATTGGGCATTGGCTTTATTTCAAGAGAGCCAAGAATATAATTTCCACCATCAGGATTAATGCCATTATCTAAAGCTCCAATTTCAGCATCTTCATACTGTAAACCGAAGGTCACCATAGAGCCAAGTTTGAAGGCACCCCCGATTTTCCAGTTGCCGAGACCCTCGTTATCATCATCCACCTCCTCTTCATCAGTAACGGCATCTACAATATCACTACCCACGTTTCCGACATCATCAAGGTCCGTATAAGAACCGGCCAACCACATGGTGAAAAAGTCACCTGGTGCGCTATATCTCAATTCAAGCAGACCGGCGCCGTCCATTGCAGAGGCATCATCAACAAATCCCTGCAAAGTGAAAGAAAATCCATAGTAATTGACACCTAATTCAAGGGCACCTTCTACGAAGCCGTCATTTGTCAAACCATTCTGTGCATCCCAGCGATTGACATCAATGCCAGTAACTTTACCAGTAGCAGCGTCGGTAACAAATCTATTAAAATACTCACCACTCATACCGCCACCGGTCGCACGGGCTTGCAAGGACGTAAATGACCATGGGTCAATCATTGTATGGGAGGACTTGTAAGCACCCGTTAGAGTACCATAGCGAACGTGGAAATTAGCCGTTCCCAAACCAACCCAAGCTTCTTCACCAATTAATGCAGTACCGAAGTTACCAGAGGCATTGAAAGCCGCTGTATAACGCGCCTGAGCACTGAGACCGCCGCCCAATTTTTCATCAATATCAAACTGAAGGTGGTTGGGACCTTCATTGAGGACGGTACCCAAAAAGTCGTTGGTTAAGGTTTGACGATCCATATCATCAAAACTGTTACCACGAATTGAGGATGCTGTCAGTTTTTCGTCACCTTCAGCGACTTCCAAACTGATCATTTCTGCCTGGACAATACCTGATAGCTTTACATCTGCGTAAGAGGCCATAGGGGTTGCCAGAGCTGTTGCGACCGCCAAAGAAAGTATTTTTCTATTCATATATGTGTCTCCAAATGAGGCTAAAATGTCTTTTGATCAAAATTAATGTCAATTTTCATCGCCGGTTTAACCAAGCTTTTTTCCTGAAAATAGTATTTTTGAATCCAAAGCTTTGGACTCAAAATAAGTTTCAAATTGTTCAATACTTTAAATTCAAAATAGGTTGTTATTCAAATATGCTGTGTCAAGCATCGAAGGATACTTTAACGTAATTGAAATAAAAAAGCAACAATTTGTCGAAAAAAAACAACACTTTTTTTTGTGTGGTAAAAAAGATACACTCGTATTTCAATCAATTATTTCATTTAATATATTGATTATAAATAATTTTATGATAAAATTACCTGTAATATTAAGAACCAATAAGGTGAAATAAATTGTTTGAATGATTCATTGAGAATTAAAAATTTCTAATTGAGAATTACTATTTTCCAATTGCGTCAATAAACCAAGTTAAAAAAATCGTATTTCTTAACGTGCAATTAATTGCTCCAAGCGGCTAAAAATTCTTGAAAATGAGTTTTATCCTTTTCAGCCGTTAATAGATCACGTACCTGTTGACATTCTTGGGTATATTCTGTTTCATTCATAGTTCCACGCATTAATTCAAAGCGTAGAAAAATCAAATAGGTGTTCAATACATCCGTTTCACAATAATCGCGGATTTTTTGAAGACCGCCGTCTGTTAAATAAACATCCCAAACTTTATCGCCACTCATGCCTAGCTTACCTGGGTAACCCAACAAGGTGGCAATTTCAGTTAGAGGTGCAAAGGCACGGGGTTGATAAGCAGCTAATACATCCATTAAATCGGTATGGCGTTCATGGAAGCGATTAAGATAATTATCATAACGAAAATTGTTAGCATGTGTATTCCAATAACGTTGAGCATTAATACCGTGTTTAAGGGCGCGATAATGTAACACTGGTAAATCAAAGCCGCCCCCATTCCAGGATATTAACATGGGAGTGTAATGCTGTATCGTTTTAAAAAATAGTTCTATAATTTCCGCTTCACCTGATTCATTTGTACCAAAAGAATCAACCTTGAATCTTTCTCCCGTTCGTAATACGGCTGAAATAGCGACTACTTTTTGCAAGTGGTGGCGGAGTATTTCTCCACTACTATTCTGACTGCGTTGTTGGAACATCACGCGAGCTACCTGTTCGTCACTGAGTTTTTCCATTTCGCTATGTTTACCGTATAAAAGCCGCCCGGTTTCAACATCCGGAATGGTTTCTATATCAAAAACTAATATGTTCACTAATAAATAACCTCCTTTATCTACCGCTTACGTTGCCAACGACCTTTTTTATCTTGATACCACCAGCCTCGTTTAGCGCGTTCTATCCAGCGATTTGCAAAAATGGCTTGAATTTGATTTTTCCATTCTGGATGACCATTAGCTTTCGCTATTTCACTGTAAAGTGCTAAGCGATCTTTTTTTTCATCTGCTATCCAGCGATTAACTTGCCGACGACTTTTTAAAGGGACTTCAGACGAATCACGCAGGGTTATCAAGGCATCGTTAGTTATGCCTATCGCACCATTATTATAGCCCGGTAGCAATTTTTTATGCCTGTTTTTTAAACGGGCTTCTATTTTTCGGATGGCGGGCGTAGAAATATCTAAATTAGCCTCTGCATACGCAGGCGGAATTAGGAAATCAAGCCCATATATGAGCCAATGCGATAAAAACGATGTTGATTCTGGTGCTGAAGATTCATTAGAGTCATTCATCGAGGAAGGTGTTGGTTCTGATTTATCAACTGGTATGCCCCATACTTCTTCAATTTCCGGTTCAGGGGAGGGCGCATCGGTTGTTTCTAAATCTTTATTTGTTGATAGCTCCTGTTTTCCCCACACATTATCAATCACTTTGTTAGCTGCTTTTTCCGCCGCAGCCGCCGGAAAGTAAACATTAATCGTCACACAGGCGCTGCAAAAAAAAACGATTATAAAAAATAAGTATATTTTTAAACTTTGCATAGAATGTCTGCTCCTAATATACTATTGCGACTTAAAAATTTTTTGCTGGAAAGAAATCCGATTTTTTCAAAAATTCGGATTTATAAAACCATTATTCACTTAATCACCGGCGCATTAATACTACCAGTTGCACTGATAACGGTTTGTATACGGCTAATAAGCACATTCCAATTAACCGATTTTTCGTATCCAATGATGTCAATTCGTGGTAATAGGCTACCTTTAATAATATAGTAACCATTTGAAGCAGCCCCGGTGCCTCTCATTTGGCAAACCTTTTTTTCTAAGCCATTTTCGACTATATAAGTTTCTAAGCGACAGCCCCAGCCTATATGTTGATAGTAGAAATGTTCAAAGAATCTTAACACACTTTTAGAAATGGCATTCGCCGCTGCACTACCCCCTAGGTTAGATAAATTGTTGATGGCTTTTTGACTGATTTTATGGGGCATTTTATCATCTTTTGGGGTTCCAAAATAGGCATCAAATGATATCGGTTGCCAATCAACTAAGAACAACTGGTTGACATAACCAGATAGTTGCCCTTGAATTTCACCAAATTCAAAAGCTTCAGTTAAGGTTTTCAGATTCAGTTCATTGACTTCAATATTAGCCCTTAATTCTGGTAGCTCCCCAAAGGGCTCATTTAAACTCAGACTATGTAGTACAATATCACCATCAAAAACATGTATTCCTAATTTTCCACCAATTTTTAGGTGCTTATTGCGATAAGTCACATTCGGAATCTGCCCAGAAAGTTGCCCACTCAAGGGAGGCCATTCTAAAGCGGTGCTCAATTTTGAAAGGGAAATCGGATATAATTGACCTTGTAATTGCCAAGCCTGATTTTCTTTGCCTAAATCTTTCCATTCAAATTGTTCAATTCGTATGGCACCGTCAAAAATAGGCTGATACCAAGGTGCTAATAATTTGAGACGATGAGCATTGAAGTTGATACGTATTTGACTGCCAGGGAGTTTCAGGGACGGTGTCAAATAGGCACCTTCCCAATGTAAATGGCTAGGCAAATCAGTTGCGGTGCTATGCCATTGAATTTTACCGCGAAGCCCATTTAAACCAAAATTTTTTTGGCTATCTTCTATATTAACATCATATAATTGGGCAATCACATAGTGCTGATTTTTATGCCAATTGAGCTTACCTTTGATGGCACCGCTTATGTCTAACTGGCTTAACTGATTATCTTCATCGAACACGCTTTGCAAATAAGAAGTATAAAATGGCTTTAAAGAACTTTGCATTATTTGAACCGATAGCGTATTGATGTCCCACTTTTCACCTATTTTAAATTCGCCAGTGCCTTGCAAATTAATGACATCAGTATGCGTATAGGCAAAATGATGGATACTTAAATGTGTCGGTTGCCAAACGAAATCAATCATCATGCTAATTGGCTTGTCTTTAATTTCTACATAAACCGGATCTATATACACTTCACCTTGATTGATTTTTAGCGTTCCTTGTACAGAATATTTTTTATTTTGTTTCAAAGACTGCTGACTTTTTTTGATTTGAGTAGAAACAGCTGGAAAATAAATAATATCGGTTTTCAGTGCTATTTTCAGTGCCATATTTTCCCCAACTTGTGTTTCCTTAATATTAGCAAATTTTAGCCCAGTCGCTTCTCCATCTATTGAGGCATGGCGTACTTTACTATCACCAAAAACTTTAATTTCTAAATGGCTAAAATGAGCTGCCAAGTTAAAAGATACCGGCAAATTTATAAATTGACTTATTTGAGTTAATAACTTATCAAATTCAATTTTATGAGCATTTAACTGAATTTGCCAGCCTTTCGGTGCCGATTTAGCCTGTAAGTCTATTTTACCTTCCGCTAAAGCTAATTCTTCCAAATCAAAATCAATTTTTTGTGACTTAAAATAATAGCTAAATGATAAGTTTATGGAGGGCTTATCCAATAAGTTTCCACCTATTAACAACTCAGCTAGGGGACATGTCATTTGCTTAATATCATATTGAGCCTGTTTACAAGTTAAAATAACATTTTCTAATGGCTTTTTTAATTGCGCTAATATTAGGGTGGCAATATTCAGTTTCAGTGCCACTTGATTATCTTTTAACCAATGCCATTCTACAACGACTCCTTTTGTTTGCCAACCCGTACCGGTGATGGAACCCAGTTTAAGTGTGATGTTATCAATAGCAAACACAAACGATGTGCTACATAAACAAAAAACTAGCAGCAACAATCGTTTCATAAATATTCTCCTATTTTAATTGGAAATGGGGAATTGGGAATCTATTTTTTTAACTATAGATGTTCAGGTAAATAATTTCACAAGGGCGAACACTTATGTTCACCCCTACAAAAATCCGAAAATTTAACCGTGCGGAGTATACTTCAAAATTGTGAAAATAATTTTCATGAAACAAAAAATTCGTGAATTCAGGTATTGTTTTTTATTCATTTACAATTCACTATGAACTTAGCGGGAACGCAGTTTTATAATTGTATATATTTTCACAAAAATAATTTTAGTCTATTTCAAGGCTGAGTAGTGACTATTTTTCATTATATATAAAGGTAATATATGTCTAAACATCATTTTGCTGATACACCCTGGACAATTGCGGGTAAAAATTATACTTCACGTTTGCTGGTTGGAACGGGTAAATATAGAGATATGGAAGAAACCCGCTTGGCTATTGAAGCCAGTGGGGCACAAATTGTGACCGTGGCTATTCGACGGACGAATATTGGTCAAGACCCTGAGCTGCCCAATTTGCTGGATGTGATTTCCCCTGATAAATATACCATTTTGCCTAATACAGCGGGATGCTATAGCGCAATTGATGCGATACGTACTTGTCGATTGGCGCGAGAATTGCTGGAAGGACATACATTAGTTAAATTGGAGGTTTTGGGAGATGAAAAAACCCTATTCCCAGATATGCCAGCAACTTTAGAAGCGGCTGAAATTCTAGTCAAAGAAGGTTTTCAAGTGATGGTATACACTAATGATGATCCTATCCAGGCAAAACGCTTTGAAGAACTAGGATGTGTGGCGGTGATGCCACTGGCGGCACCGATTGGTTCCGGGTTGGGTATCCGTAATCCTTTTAATATTGTTAACATTGTTGAAAACGCGCATGTACCCATTATTGTTGATGCTGGCGTAGGTACCGCTTCGGATGCTGCGGTGGCGATGGAGTTAGGTTGTGATGGCGTATTAATGAATACCGCTATTGCGGCTGCCAAACAGCCTTTGTTAATGGCATCGGCAATGAAAAAAGCCATCGAAGCGGGGCGTGAGGCGTATCTTGCAGGGCGTATGCCGCGTAAACGTTATGGGAATGCCTCCTCTCCATTGGAGGGCATGTTTTTTTGAAGAGGTGAAATTTAGTAATATGGACACTCAATGGGTTCTACAAAATAGTATTCATTTGCTTAATGAATTTTGTGCAGATAGTGAAACTTTTTCTTTTCGGGTATTGCCTTTTCTGAAATTAAAAAGATTAGGTTTAAAAGTGAATATTGAAAAGCGGGAATTGATAATGATCGTCAATGCGGATCAAGATTACCAGACGCTTCGGGCGCACTTGATGCCAAAACAAAGATTGTATCAATTGTTAAGTATGCACTTTAAGAAGGTGCGAATTGTCTATGGTTCGTTAAATGAACCCATTGAAAAGGCTGTTCACTTAGAAAGCATTTTATTAACTTCTTTAGCCGATTCGACGAATTTACGTAATCCAAAATCCTTGGGGGCAAGATTGCGTAGAGCATTGAATATTGTATTACAGGGACATACTGCAAGGTTATGGTTACATAATCAAAATGATGTTGAGTATTTCAAAAAATTCTGGCGACGAGTCAGAGTAAAACAATTACTTGAAGAACATGAGATTATGTACCATTATGATTTCAGTAACCAATTAGTTAAATTATGGAAACTCCGTTGTTCTGATAAAGGTAAAAATATTGTTATTACCATCAAATAAGGTGTAGTTATCCAATAGTTACTACAGGTGGAACTTGTAGTAACTCATGACCATGTACTTGATATGACACAACCTATTCGTAGTTTTGTCCGTCGAAGTGGACGTATCACTAAAGCTCAACAACATGCCCTAGATACTTTATGGTCCATTTACGGCGTGGATACCGATCAGATGTTGGATTTAGATACCCTATTTGGGCGTAAAGCTGAAAAACATTTTGAAATCGGCTTTGGGCGTGGTGATACATTGGTGACGATGGCAAAAACACACCCTGAACATGATTATTTTGGCATTGATGTACATCGCCCGGGTATTGGTCATTTATTGATGGAGATCAAAGCGGCTCAATTAACGAATGTACGAGTGCTGTGTGCGGACGCGGTGGATGTTTTGCAATACCATTTGCCACCGCAGAGTTTAGATACTGTTTATTTATTTTTTCCTGATCCTTGGCCTAAAAAACGTCATCATAAACGGCGATTGGTGCAATCCGATTTTGTCCAATTGCTAGCAGGGCGCATAAAATCTGGAGGTTGTCTACATTTAGCCACTGATTGGCAAAATTATGCTGAACATATCTTACAAGTTTTAGAAGCGGCACCTGAATTTGTTAATTGCGTGACAGGGGGTGGTTTTAGCCCCCGTCCTTCGACACGTCCATTGACTAAGTTTGAACAACGGGGCTTGCGCTTAGGGCATGATGTATGGGATTTGCTTTATTTGCGCCAATAAATTTCTATTTTCTCCTATATAAACCTGCCAAGTTTTTAAGACCTGGTAGGTTTTTTCCCTTTCTTACCTCCTGTATAAACCTGCCAGGTCTTTAAGACCTGGCAGGTTTTTTCCTTTCTTAAATATCTGCCAAGTTTTTATCGTCACTGAATTTTTAGTTTAATGTTATACTTATTTTCACGCGTTTTTGCGTGAAACTGATAACTGATAACTGATAACTGATAAGTGAATAACAATGAGTCAATTTTTTACTATCCATTCTGAAAATCCGCAACGACGGCTCATTAGCCAAGTAGTTGCCATACTCCGAGCTGGCGGTTTGATTGTGTATCCGACAGATTCGAGTTATGCGCTCGGTTGCCAGATTGGTGATAAAGCGGCAATGGAACGAATTAGTCGCATTCGCCAAATTGATAAAGATCATAATTTTACCTTGGTATGCCGCGATTTGTCTGAAATTGGTACCTATGCTAAAGTTGATAATACGGCTTTTCGCTTGATGAAATCTCTAACGCCTGGTCCTTATACGTTTATCTTAAAAGCGACTCATGAAGTACCGCGCCGTTTACAAAATCCTAAACGTAAAACGATTGGTTTGCGAGTCCCGGATCATGCCATTGCCCAATCTCTTTTAGAAATCTTAGGCGAGCCGATTATGAGTTCTACTTTAATCATGCCCGATAAAGAGATACCAGAAACTGAACCAGAGATAATAAGAGATTTATTAGCTCAACAGGTCGATCTTATTATAGATGGTGGAAATTGTGGGCTTGAACCCACTACTGTTGTTGATATGATGACCGAGCAACCTAATATTCTCCGACATGGAAAAGGACCAGTTGACGTGTTTAAAACAGAAGAATTGTGAATGGGGGATTGGAAATTGATACGTTGCACCCACAAGGGATTGTCTCTACTAAATGATTAATGATTAATGATTAATGAATTAAATACTTTACAATTACTGGCTATATGGGTATTACCGGTGCTGTTTGCTATTACGGTGCATGAGACGGCTCACGGTTGGGTTGCTTTTAAATTGGGAGATAGTACAGCATGGCGATTAGGTCGCATCACGTTAAATCCCATTAAACATATTGATTTGATAGGCACAGTGATATTACCATCGTTGATGTTAATGATTGGTGGCTTTATCTTTGGCTGGGCTAAACCGGTGCCTGTCAATTTTAGCCATTTGAGAAATCCGCGCCGCGATATGGCATTCGTTGCACTTGCTGGTCCTGGCTCTAATTTGCTAATGGTCATATTTTGGGCTATTATGGTCCAAATAGGTTGGCTGATTTTTGAATCATTTCCTATCACTATTTTTTTGGTTTACATGGGTAGTGCAGGTATTTTTATTAATGCGATACTGATGCTTTTAAATTTATTACCCATATTGCCATTGGATGGTGGACGAATACTTCATAGTATTTTGCCCCCCCATTGGGCAAATTTTTATGCTAAGCTTGAGCCTTTTGGTTTAGTGATCTTGCTCATTTTATTAGTCACTGGGGTAGGCTATATTTTAATGACACCTATATTATTGACTTATATTTTGGTTGGTGGTTCTATTGAAATTTTACAGTTCATCTCATAAAAAATGGAAAGTTACCACAGGTTCCCGCTGTGGTTAGGAATGTGCCTGAAATAACTTCACCTGACAGGTTTTGGAAACCTGTCAGGTCTAAAACTCAACCATATCTAAGGTGACAAATTTGAATTCATCTATATCACAGCGTGTTTTGTCAGGTATGCGACCCACCGGTCAATTACATTTGGGACATTTACATGGCGTATTAAATAATTGGATTAAGCTACAACATGAGTACCAATGTTACTTTTTTGTTGCCGATTGGCATGCCCTCACGACTGAGTATGATAATACCGGTGTTATCGCTCAAAGCGTTTGGGATATGTTAATAGACTGGTTAGCGGTTGGCATTAACCCTGGTGAAGCGAATTTATTTATTCAGTCCAGAGTGCCTGAACATGCTGAACTGCAATTGCTGTTGTCGATGTCTACGCCACTTAGTTGGTTAGAGCGTATTCCAACTTATAAAGATCAACAGCAGAAACTCCAAAATAAAGATTTGTCTACTTACGGTTTTTTAGGCTATCCGTTGCTACAAAGTGCTGATATTTTGATTTATAAAGCAGGGCTGGTGCCGGTAGGAGAAGATCAAGTCGCTCATGTCGAATTTACCCGTGAATTAGCGCGGCGCTTTAATCACCTCTATGGACGTGAACCTGATTTTGAAGAAAAAGTCAGGGAAGCGATCCGCAAAATGGGTAAAAAAAGTGCTAAACTTTACAAGAGCTTAAGAAAACGCTATCAAGAGCAAGGCGATGAGGAAGTTTTAACGACTGCTCAAGTTTTGATAGAAGATCAACAAAATATTAATCTGGGAGATAAAAAGCGTTTATTGGGTTATTTAGAAGGACAAGCCAGGACGATTTTGCCTGAGCCAGAAGCTTTGCTGACTCAAACGGCTAAAATGCCTGGCTTAGATGGACAAAAAATGTCTAAATCCTATCATAATACCATTACTCTGCGTGAATCTCCTGAAATAGTCGAAAAAAAGATACGCACGATGCCAACGGATCCAGCACGGGTGCGGCGCACGGATCCAGGGGAACCCGAAAAGTGCCCTGTTTGGGCATTTCATCAAATTTACTCTGACGATGAGAAACAAACCTGGGTACAAAATGGCTGTCGCAATGCAAGCATTGGTTGTATTGATTGCAAGCAACCAGTGATAGATAGTATCTTGGCAGAATTAGCACCGATTCAAGAACGTGCTAATACTTATATTGAGGAGCCAGAATCTGTCCGTGCTATTCTGGCTGAAGGTTGTGAACAAGCCCGCACCGCAGCCCGCGAAACGCTTGAAGAGGTGCGGCAAGTTATGGGGTTAATGTACCGTTGAACAATGATATTGAGAATAATCATTCTGAAGTCAGTGCCGACAAGACTCAAATTGAAGAAAGTACCCAAGTTGAAATGAGTACTGAGGTAGCCTTACCCCAGGTAATTGTGCAGGGGGCGCCGCTTGAAAGTTTGCCAACGGATCTCTATGTACCGCCGGATGCTCTACAAGTTTTCCTGGAAAGTTTTGAAGGGCCTTTAGATTTATTATTGTATTTGATACAGCGTCAAAATCTGGACATTTTGAATATTCCGATTGCTGATATTACTCACCAGTATTTGCAATACGTGGATTTAATGCAAGAATTTAATTTGGATTTAGCGGCAGAATATTTGCTCATGGCGGCGATACTCATGGAAATTAAATCGCGCCTGCTGCTCCCTTCTACCCAAGAAAATGAACAGGAATCTGATCCACGCGCTCAATTAGTTCAACAATTGCGGGAATATGCCCAATATAAACAAGCCGCTCAAGATTTAGATGCTTTACCCAGGATGGAAAGAGACATTTTTCTAGCCGTTGTGGAACGACCCAATATTCCAAAAGAAATCATCGTGCCTGACATCAGTTGGTCCGCCATGCTAGAGGCTATGCAAGATGTTATGGAACGCGCTTCCCTGTTTACTTCACATCAAATCATGCGTGAACCTTTATCAGTGCGTGAACGTATGAGTTTGATTTTAGAACAGTTAAAAATAACACAAACCATTGATTTTATGAGTTTTTTTACGCTAGAAGAAGGACGTGCTGGTGTCGTGGTGACATTATTAGCCATATTAGAATTAGCGAAAGAATCACTCATACAAATTGTTCAACCACAACCGTTTGAAATGATACAAGTTGTCAGTTTAGAATAAGCAAACATGACGGAGCAACCTCTCAAACAGATTATTGAAGCCGCTTTATTCGCTGCCGGTAAACCGTTAACAATTGACCATTTAGTGGATTTATTTGTAGAATCAGAGCAACCAGAACGCAGTGCGGTGCGAGCTGTTCTGCGAGAATTACTGGAAGATTATGCCGAGCGAGGCATAGAATTGCTACAAGTGGCGGGTGGTTATCGTTTTCAAACTAAAACCGAACTCATTCCCTGGCTAAAAAGGTTACAACCAGAACGTTCGCCCCGTTATTCAAGGGCTGTGCTTGAAACTATCGCTATCATCGCCTATCGTCAACCAATTACTCGGCGCGAAATTGAATCCATACGTGGAATCAGTGTCAGTACGGATATGATGAAAAGGTTGCAGGATTATAATTGGATCCGAATCTTGGCGCATCGTGATACGCCAGGTCGCCCTGCTCTTTTTGGGACGACTCGTGCTTTTTTAGACTATTTTAATCTGAAAAACCTGAGTGATTTACCACCGCTAATGGAACTAAAGGAAATGCTAGGGGAACAAATTGAATTGTTTGAGTCGGAAAAAGAAAGTCAGACAGAACCCGCTGCTGATGAATCTGAAGTCAATGTCCCTGAATCTGAAGTTATAACTGATTCAGTTAAGTAGGGTGGGTAGAGTGAAAACGCAACGCAGTAAGGTTCAACCCACCATACGCTTGCTAATTCAAAGGAAACCGCAATGGCTTATGGTACATTTAATTCAGTTACAGAAGTCGCCACAAAATTTGATATTAAAGTGGATAAAGAAACCCCTTTTGTCAATACAAAAAAAATAGAAATTCCAAACCGATTATTTTCTCTGATAGAAAAAAAATTAAGAGATCGAATAAATTATGTCAGTGAATATGCTATTTGTGAAACAATAATTCGTCCGATTTTAGATATTTTTGCTGAAAATTCTCCACTGAAAATTTGGTCACATGTTGCTTATAATGTTGATAAAGAAAAAGGATTGATTGGAGAACCAGATTATTTAATCGCACTAAGAAATAAATATGGTGGCATGGAAACCCCTGTACTTTGTGTGATAGAAGCGAAAAAAGATAATTTTGACGAAGGATGGAGTCAAGCTTTAGCAGAAATGGTTGCCTCTTCTATACTTGGTGCAACAAATTGTTATGGAATAGTAACTACTGGTGCTTTTTGGCAATTTGGAAAATTAGAAAACGGTGTTTTTGTAATTGATCCAATATCTATATCTGCACTCCGTGAATTACAATATATATTGAATATAATTAATTGGATATTTGAAGAAATCAGTGATGTGGTAGGTTAGCTAATGACGTATACTGCACACGGGCACAAACTGAACTTTTTTTATTTGAGGAAGGTGGGCAAAAAAAAGACTTTGCCCACCCTACATAAAAGTTTAAATTATGCCCGCGTGCAGTTCTACACACCCTACGCTTGCTGTCAGGTTTGAAATTGGTGACTTTGGCGAATCAAGAAATCCGATTTTGGAAAAATCGGATTTCTAAAGCTATTGTCCACAAGCCTTAACTGGCAATGCGATACCTTCTACATCATCATACTGATTGGATAGCGTTTCATCTGCTTCAATGATTTGACAGCTTTGGGCATCAAAGGCGTGTAAACCAAAGGGCACATTATGAGTACCTATCAGCAATAAGCCATCTGGCATGATTTCTAATGCCTCGGTTTCGCCAAGCAAATTGTTGCAAGCGACATTTAGTGTACCAGTTAGCATGTCGTACATCCAAAGTTCAGCGTTGATGGAACCATAGAAGATGGTTTGATTGGCTTCTTTGCTTAGAGTTAATCCTTCTATTAATACGTTAGAGGGCAACATTAAAGTCCCCGCGCCTGTTGCAAGATCAATCGTTATCAAGCCATCGCCCTTTGCCCACGCATATAATGTCCCATCAGGGCTAAATGCAAGGTCTTCGATTTCCTTGAAATGGGTACTGCCGACTGCTGAAATTTCACCGGTTTCTCCATCCACTCTATAGAAATGTCCCTTTTGGACAGAAGTCGCATTGTCTCCCGACGCGGCGTAAATCATATTCGTTTCGGGATGAATGGCAAGGCTCTCAATATCGTGTCCCTTGTACAGGGGTCCTAACGCGCTGATTGTGAGATCATCAAGATTCACTGTGAAGAATTGCGAGTTGTTGAGTCCTTTGTCATTAACCGCGTAGAGTTGGCATGTAGCGGGTGCGATAACAATGTCTTCATCATCCTCGAAAATCACTTCGCTGCCTTCTTGTCCAGGAGCAATAACAGATTCGCCATCAAACATCGCATGAGCTTTACGGGGCTGTGTCATATTAAAGGCAAGCGTTTTTTCTCCACCTTCAGCTAATACGGTAAAATTAAGAGTGACAAGGGTAAAACTACTCTCAGCTATTTCACCTTCCAACAAGCCCGCAGTGTAGTTAATGATTCCACGATCATTGCTAAAATAGTTTTGCAATACGAAATCAAGATGATTACCGGGAGTCATAGAATTAACTTTCAGGGATTCAGGGTGAAAATTAAGATAAGCCCCCGCTACTTGCACTGGTTGCGTCACTTGAATTGACAAGTCAAAAGTGCTACCTTCCGTTAAACCATTCGGAATATGTGTTGTACGCAGACTGACTATACCATTTGATGGTTTTCCATCCCGCGACATACGACTAAATCCTGCCTTTCGTGTAGCAGGTGTACAGGTTTCACCATGTAATTCAACTTCACCATCTGGACGGAGATCGTAATTATCATAGAACAGAATAACGTCATCAGGTGTAAGCGCACCATCCACGTTGAGATCAGCCTTTGCATCGTAAACACCAAGCTGAACTAGTGTGACGATATTGCTAAAGTCAATATTGCTATCTAAAATATTATTATCGTCAAAATCTCCTTCAAGCAATGTACCAAATTTAATCACTTCGCTACCATCTGCTAAAGGAATGGTTGGTTCAATTCGCTTTCGCAGGGTACGTGGATTTTTTGCACAAATAACATAGTTTCCATCAGCAAGGGATTTTGTCAATTCGCAATGGCCTGAGTCATCTGTATTAACGGCATCTGTAATATCCCCGGAAATGCTCAATTCGGTTTGATCCCAACTGGCATGAGGGGCAGAATGAGCGCGTTGCAATGTGACTTGGCATTCCTTTGGCCCACACTGTTCAATCACAAGAGTTGTATCATCAGCTTCTTGGGGAATCTGTTCGCCTCCAAATGATGCGCTACTTTTTTCAGGGTCAACATGCAAAATCGTATCTTCACTCTCTTCCAATGCCGTAAAGTTAACCGTGACCAAATCAAAAGTGCCTGTGGGCGGTGGATTCATAAGACTACCCGCGACAAAATGAATATAACCCGTGTTATTGTTAAATCTGTCAGTGAGCGTAAAATCTAATTTCCCACTACCTTCGATACTATTGACTTTCATTTTTGCCGGGTCAAACTCCATATAAACGCCCATACTACTAACAGGCTGGGAGTCTTCTGTCACGACTTGGAAAGTCACATCAAAAGGTTCATCTAGGCACACTGGGGAGCTACTCACTATTGCCATTAATTTGACTGACGAAGGGGGTTCTGATCTTCTAACCAAAAAACCCGCTGTCAGTCGGGATGAATAATCAGTGGATATAAAAGGTTGCCCGATGGTATAATCAAGGCTATTGCTGCCCACCGCTATTTTATCACCATTTGCTGCTATGACATAGCGGGCAAGGGTGTCTGCATAAGTCATTGAACTAATACCGGTCAGTAGTATGCTCAGTACAGCACAAACTACCAATATTAGGTATTTATTGAGGATTTTAAGCATGGTGTGATCCTATGATTGTATTAGGGCAACCTATAAATTATAGGGATGCCCTAATGTTTTAGGGTTCATATTGATCATCTATAATGCAGAATTATTGACAAATTTCTGCTTCTGGATGATCTTGGCAAACCAACAATTTCAACGCTTCGTTCTCCGCTTTCAACGCTTTAACCGCTTCAATTAAGTAAGCATTAAAAGCATGTGGAAAAGAAATTTCCTTTGCCTTCTCACCTTCGGGTATCAAATCCTTATCTTTACCCTGTGGTTTTACTTCAGCAACCCACTCAGGAAAAACGGCTTCTAAATCCTGAGCAATAATACCAGTTTCCATACCTTCTTGGTGTTCTTCTGGATTTTTCCATTGATAGGTGGCACCTTGCAATTGGATGATTTTTGCTAGAGCTTCTTGGCTATCAAGGTTTTTAATGTTTTCTTTTAACCTTTTGTCTGAGGTGCTGCTCCATGAACCACCACCTTTCTTTCGTGCAGTACCATCCACTGTCAAATCAGTGAACATTTTGACTTCACCACCTTGAAAGTTAAATTCACCATTATTAAATGCTACTAGTCTCATATAACCAGTGGTATTACCAGAAACACTTATTCTAGCTAATATATCACGAGAGGATTTATTATAGAATGTCAGAAAATCTTCGTAAATGCTAACTTCACCTGCTTCTAAATCATTCCAATATGAAGGATGATCTGGGTAATTCAAGATAAGACCACGATTCATACGAAAATTACCACCACGCTTATGATTACTCAACGTAACATCATCAGAATTGTTTGTGGATAAGGTAAAGTTAGGGGAAGTACTATTGTAGTATGTCTTCAATTCACCATGAACATGAAGACTATCTCCAAGCGTAAGACTATCGCCAACCGTTAATTTCCTACTTGTACTAACGTCACCGAGACTACTTACCTGTAAGCCTTTATTGCTACCATCAGAAGACAACCACTTGCCATTTAATTTGATATTCTGGGTTGCCGTGTGATTGCCAAGATTATCTGGCGCAGCGGCTTCTCCAGGCGGTCCTGTTTCACCTGTCTCGCCTTTTTCTCCATCAAGACCAGGAGAACCGGGCTGACCATCTTTCCCTGGTTCACCTTGATCGCCCTTTTCACCTTTCAAACTAGCCCAGTCAGCACATACCCACTGACTACCAGTCCACTTAGCCGCAGAAACTTGACCAGCACAAGACAAACTATCTAAAGTAGTCTGTCCCACAGTCTCCGCATGAAACGCATGAGGTACACTAGATATATCCACAGTCTGCGAAACACCATTCGCGTTAAACTGCAATTGAGACATTTGACTAAAATTAACCTGATTACCAAAGGCATTTATACTGCCCAACAAAACTCCAAACATCCCATCTTGGATTGGCACACCATTGTGTGTTTCAGTCCAAGTCGTACCGATGGAAAAAGTAATGTTAGTCGTCGTATTTACCGGATCGCCATTGGCATCCAATAACTGCCCCTGAAAACTGATAGTATTAGGGGTAGCGGCATAGCCCAACAACGGCATCAAGCAAAGTAATAGCCCAATAAGGGGAACACGCTTTCGTCGAATATATGACATTATCATATTTCCTTTCATGGTCAAGAAAAAATAATGAAATGCTAATTCCTAATAAAAAAAAGAATTAGCCATTTCGCCTACCGAAAATACCAAAACGGGTCATTTCGGCACCCCGATTTACAAATTGTCGGTCAAACTTGTCAGGCTTTCCGAAGCAAGCCTTAAAAGTTGCCACCCGACACCGCTTGAAATCTGGGGGATCATTCAAGTGGTTGTACAAGAACTCAAAGGTGATTTTCTACCAATGATAGCTATCAAGATATTGGTATCAAGAACAATTCTTAATACGGTGGTGTTCATTTGTCCATTCAATCATAGTTTGTTCGGTTAAATTTTGGGATTCCCAAAT
>Ga0164310_10000354_pt1 | contig 23815 bp, 14 predicted proteins | sample GuaBasSedimGuay1_FD_121795 | JGI IMG/M metagenome (GOLD analysis project Ga0164310, IMG submission 121795) | Subseafloor sediment microbial communities from Guaymas Basin, Gulf of California, Mexico - Guay1, Core 4569-9, 0-3 cm | ecosystem: Environmental > Aquatic > Marine > Hydrothermal vents... | reverse complement strand
CTAAATAAATAATACCCTTGAAGCAAAAGACTGGGTTTTCGTTCTTGAAAACAATGCCAATAATTTTATTTTGAGAAAAAAAGTCAATCTTTGTGTGAATAATCGTGGAACCAAAAACCGGCTCGTGGCATCGCTATGTTGCCCCAGGGCGCATCTGTCTCTATGGCGAGCATCAAGACTATCTCCACCTCACTGTTGTCCCCGCGGCAATTAGTTTACAAACACAAATTGCTATGAGAAAGACAGATGGTGATAAAATTTCCTTGTATTCACGAGAGCTTGATAAGAAAGATGTCATTTTACCAAACAACAAGATCACTCTTGCAAATAATGAGTTCGATTACTTTCGCGCTATTATCCTTGCACTTTTTCAAAAAGGAATGGTCTCTAAGCTTCCTGGGTTCGATGTTACCGTTCAGAGCGACATCCCTATCGGTTCGGGTTTATCCTCTTCTGCGGCCCTTCTCGTCGCTTGGCTTACAGCATTAAATTACGAGTTGGAATTATCCCTAACTAAGCGAGAAATAGCCAATGTGTGCTTTCTTGCGGAACATGATCTCTTAAAAATTAATTGTGGAATAATGGACCAATATGCTGCTTCTCTTGGGGGCATTTTTGCCTTAGACTGTTCAGAACCGCCTTATTCTCTCACCAAATTCGCGTTTGACTTTCCTGGTTTGGTGATAGGTGACTCCAAACTTAGACGAAAGGCGAACAATCCCTTAACACTTTTAAAGCAACAATTACAAATGGGATTAAAAAAACTCGCACCGGAAGTCCAATCATATCGTACGCTTAATTTTGAACATTTAGAAAACAAACAACTAACAGCTATAGAACGACAAAAACTCTATGGCATCTTGAAAATTCGCGAGATAACGAAGCAAGCAATAAAAGAACTTCAAAAACAAAAAAATCATGACCTCGAGTTTTTAGGGCGTGCCTTAACAGAGCAGCACACTATATTGGCCGAATATTTAGGGGTCTCTATTCCCAAACTCGATCTCTTAGTAAAGGAAGCGTTGACTGCCGGGGCATTGGGTGCAAAATTAACTGGAGCTGGTTTGGGTGGTTGTATTGTTGCATTTGCTCCTGGAAAAGAAGCGGCAGTAGCCAAGGCAATTGAGCGTGCAGGAGGAAAAGCTTTACAGTGCAACATAGATTTTCAAGGCGCACGAAAAACATCCAACGTTTAACTGATGGTGCAAGGACACTTTTTACGACTTATACCGTTCTACCTACAAGTCGTGGGTTTATCATTCCCTCTAAAATCAAATATTCGATTTCCCTTTTGATTGTTTCAGGTGAGAATTTTAATTGCTGTGAGATTTTGTTAATATCAATATTGCCTATTTCTTGATAACTTAAAGCAAGCTGTTTAACTTCGTTTCGTAATTGGAGATAAGTATAGAGTACTGTTTGATCCTCATTTAATCGTGCTTGGAACTTTTGTGGGAGGTATTCCAATCGAATGACATTCAATGCTTCATTGTTGGTTAAAGCAGTGTTCTGGGCAACCTCTGCAATAGTTGCCTTTCCGGTTTCTGATAGTTTAGCATCAAGGAATTCAAAGATACTATTTAGTTGCTCGCTCGAGACAAATAGGCCAATGGGGAAGTACTTTCCTTCGATTTCTTTCCTGGCATACAAATCATGAATAAGAACATTCACAAGAGGTGCAATGGGCTGTTCTTTCATGTAGGTGTGAATACTTAGTTTTCCGGTTTGGAAAATGTCTTTCTTTATTTGTTCTCTATAAGAATCAACAAAGTCTCGAATGCTACGTTCAAATTTCACATTCACTTTTGTAGCAAGATCCTGAGCAAAAATTATATCACCTGTTTTTAACGCGTTTATTGTCTCAAAAATAGCTTGATAATTTTTAGACTTCAAGACGCGTTGATCGGTAATTTTCTCGAAGAGCTCATCAATTGCTTGAAAGTCCCATTTCTGTAATTTGCGCATTAATGTTCGTACGAGTAAATCAAGGAAGAGTTCAATAATCTTCATATCATTAACGGCTGTTAGATACTTGAACATAAACTCATCATAAATGTTCATTTCTTTTTCAAGGTCGTCAAGTTGATTATAGATGTCTGTTGCAGCAAAGAGATAAGGAATCGAATCGTAAACAAGTTCTTTCTTTCGAGATTTGAGCATTGAATCTACACTTTGAAGAGCTTTCCCTGCTAGTGTTTGGGCTTGTTTGGTTTCATTGCGATTTGCATAAACCATGCCGGGAATAAGGAAGCATAAATAACCATCTTGTGTGGGGGTACTTTCAAAGAGTTTCTCAATCGTACTTGCAATGATTTTAATGCTTCGTTCATCTTCCGAGAGCTCATAATTCTCCAATGCGGCAGAATAATAGTATAATCCTTCTTTGATATTCCTCTCTTTTAATCGCTGGTCTCCAAAAGTTGCACAAGCAATTGCTACTTTTGCAATAAAAGCTTCATTTTTACAAAGGGCAAATATCCTTCCTGCTGCTTTAAGATAATCAATTGATTCTTTTAAATGCCTCTTCTGAGCGGCTTCTTTTCCTAATTCGAAGCATCTTCTCCCAAGGTTTACGACTTGTTGAACTTGTCCAAGGCCATTTGAACCAATAGCTAGAATTTCATAGAGAAGCTCCAAGCCTTTTGTTCTTCTTCGAACCATCGATTCTAATGTTTCCAAAACCTTTTCAATAACAGCATTGCCCAATTCAACTTGCTGGGTTATTACTGCGAGTTGAAGGGTCTGGTTAATAACATTAATCGCTTGATCGAATGTTTCTTGTTTTTGCAAGAGCGTTTCAGCAATTTGATACCACTCAAAAATCATATTGGACAAGCTTAAGTTTCCTAAAATAGCCAAGGAATAATTTGCTTCCAAGATCGAGTTTAAAAGTCTGAGAACATTTTGCCGGGCAAAAATCACTATTTCAAGATTTTCCTCCTCCAATGCTACCTGATTTAGGAAAATGATGGGAAGAAGAATAACGGGATAGAGTTCTTGGTTAGCGAGTTTTTCTGTTATACCGATCAACATATTAATTACTTTGATCCCGTATTCTCGCGTGGCAGGATTGAGACAAAGCTCTCGTCCATTTGTTACTGTGACTCCAATGAATTTTCGAATTTCCTTCATGTCATTCACAGAAAGATAGATGTTCATTGCTTGATTCACTGTTGTCTCGAGATATCGTAAATTGTTTGTCTCAATGAGATAGTTTACATGCTCCAAATATATGTGGGCAATTTCGATTTGTAGTTTTGTGTTTTGGGCATTTTCTGCAGCGCGTAATGCGGGCTCAAAAATCCGCCGGACAAAACCAGGTTGCTTTATTTGAATGATACTCTTTCCATAGGCAATAAGGTTTTTAGCTAATTTCTCGAGTGATTTAGCTGCACTTATTTGTGTAAAGAATTTAATCGCAGAACCAACAAATTGCTCAATTAACTCGAGGTAATCGCTCTCATCTTCATAACTTTGAGCATATTCTATTGTTAAAATTTGATTGATGGCTTCAATGAAGTTCACCATTGCTCTGCCGGCTTTTTCGGGTTTTTGTTCGAATTGACTAATGAGGTCCGCTCCGGCGTTCATGAATTGAATGCCAAGAATTGGGTCTTCTTCTTTGACAAGTTTGAAACCGAAATCAATACACCGGTTACCCACTTTGGGAAGATAATCGCGTAAGTTGGCTTTCATAGCAAATTCCATAGCTTTTGAGAAATAGAGCGCAGCGATTTCATAATTCCTTTCTGCCAACATCTTGCCACCGAGATTGATGAAAATCTCAGAGATTACCATAATCCTTTCGGGGTACCCAAGCAAAATGAACAATTCGCCTGAAAGGTCGACGAGGGGAACACCAGTTGTGATATTCTTATTATCAATTTCTTTTCTGCCAAGAGTAATAAGTTCATTAATTACAGCAACTGCTTCTTTCTTCAAATTGCCTTGAGCCATAAGTTGGACACCATTGCGAAATGCTTCGACTGCAGCATTCATCTCATTTCGTTGAATTAATGTTCGCCCTAGTTCAATGCTTATCATTCCAATGCCGATAAGATCGTTTATCGTTCGAAGAATGCCTATCCCTGAAGCAAGCATAATATGTGACGCTTCTAATTTTTCATTCTCACGAAGAATGATGCCTTGATTCCGGCAAACCGTTGCCAGGTGTTTTATAGCTGCCTCGTCCGTAATTTGCGTTACTTTTTCCATCCCCTTATCGATAAGTCGGCTTCCTTCGGTATTCTTTCCATAAGAAACAAGAAGCGCCGCACCAACAAAACAATGTTCTACGCCAGCAACAACATCACCAATAGAAAAGAGTGTATCAATAGTGGTATTGATGAGATGAAACCCTTCTTTATCTTTATTAACTTCGATATAATTTTTTGCATGGCCAAACATATTTTCTGTTGCAAGTAAAACATCTTTGCCAGCTATAAGGGATTCGAAGCCAAGAGGAATGTATTTGAAAGCAATATCAAAGTTGTTTTCCTTTTGAAGGTCTTTGGCAATCTGGAAGATAACAGTCCCGAGATTAATTAGCCGGCTGAGTTTTTTTGTGCGTTTGAATAGCATATAGCTCTCTTTGAATAGTTCGATAGACTTGTCAAATTGTTTAATTTCATAAAATGTTTGTCCTTCGATTTCACAAAGTCGTCCTGTGAATTCTTCTCCGACAATAGCACCAATGGTTAAAGCTACTTCCCAGAGCCTAAGTCCTGCTTCGGGATTGTTGTTAACCATATTCGCTTTCCCAAAAGCCATGACTTCCAGAGCAATGTCCTCTACTTCTTTTAAACGATTGCTTTGTTCATAAATTTTAGCGATTTTTCCATAGCAAAGAATGGCATTTTCAATGCTATTACGAATCATAAGTTGTTCCACTAATTCTTTTAGAAATTGAATTGCTTCCTTCTCTAAATCTGCTTTTAACATAATGTCTGTTGCTCGTAACCCCCATGATACCGCCACTTCATTATTGTTCTTCTTAAGGAAAGTCTCGCTTGCTTCCAAGCAAATACCAGCAGCTTCTTTGAATTTTGCGGTTTCATTCAGCTTATCGAGAACAATATTAAGGTATTTAGTAGCGTGAGCAAGATTTTCTTGTTGAATAAGCTTTGTAGCGAACTTAGCAACCTCTTGCGCTAAAAGGCTGATTGCTTTTAGATCTTTTAATTTTTCATAATTTGTGAAGGTTTCTTGCAGGAATTCATAAGCACTTTCATGCATCGCTTTCTTTGCAAATAATTGCCAGTTAGTATATTTAATTTCTTTACTTAATTCCAAGTCTTTAATTTTCTCTGCAAAATCAATAGCAAGTTTTATGAACTCTTTACCTTGCTTTTCTTGCTCTCCAATAACCTCATTTGGTAATTCCTTTGCGAGGATAAATTTAGTTGCGAGTTCTTGCAGCTCTAAAATCAATTTTTTCAGGGCGTTTGTGTTTTTCGTTTCTAAATAGATTGTTCCGGCGTGCTCAAATTCTATTTTACTCTCATTAAAATTGTACTTTTTGAAATAGAATTGTCCCTTAGTTTTATGTATTTCCGCTGCATTTTGCAAATCTTTTAATTGCTTATAGTTTTGGTTCGCAAGATTAAGAAAATTCAAGCCAAGGTCTGGATAAGCAGTTGTAAGAAATTTCTCCCCTTCAATTCGTGCTGTCTGGGCTGCTTGTTTAACTTGCCCACCGTTTTCCAGGGCAAGAATGCCTTCTTTAATTAATTTCTCAGCTTCAAGGATCATGTTATTTTGAAAGGCTTTGCGCCCTCTTTCAATTGCTTCAGCTCCCACAATTACTGCTTTTTGCTTGTCGCTTTCCAAGAAAAATTGAATTGCCTTTTGATAATAGATAAGTGCTTTTTCTGTCTTATTTCTTTCAAAGAACTTTTGAGCAATGGTGTGACTCAAATAGCCAGCTGCTTCCTTACTGCTTGCAAGTTTTATTTCTATTGCTAATTGAAAACCTTTTTTGATAATTTCATCACTTGCCCCTCTCTCAAGTAAAGAGACATAGGATTCATAACAATGATCGCCTAGGAAATCAAGTATCTCTTTCTCAGGGAGCTCTTCACTTTCAATAGATGCTTTACGATAATAATAAAGACACTTCTCATGGTCTTGATGCTCACAATGATAGCGTGCTAGGGTCGAGAGTACGCGAGCAGCCTCCCGTGGAAGGTTAGCTTTAATAAATTCAGAGGCTCCTTGCTCAAATAATGTATTTGCATAATCAACTTTATTTTTCCGGAGAAAGTCCGCGGCAAAACTAACGAGGATTTTAGCTGCACGCTCATAGTCTTTTGCTTCTGAGAGAACTTGTGCACTCTTTTGAGCAGAATCAATCGTAATTTCATTCAGCTCTTCGTTGTCAAATTTTCGTACATTTTTTATATGGTCCTCAATTGTTTCTACGACGCTCTCAATGTCTCGTTTTATTAGTGATCTTGCAAGAGTCTCGTTGAATTCGCAGGCAGCGCTCCATAACTCACGTGCGTTAATAATATCGCCACTCTTCAAACATTGTTCAGTAAAGGAAGTTGTTACTTTAACTAATGGTTTAAATTTCTCTTCGCGTAAATACTCGGGAATTGTCTGGGCAGCAAGGCGAAGTTGTTCCAGTGCAATATCATAATGCCCTTCTTTTAGCAATTCTTGTCCAAGCTTGAAGTAAACGTCCGCCGCAGCCTCAGCATTATCTGCTTCAATATATGCTGTTGCAGCTTTTCTTGCTAAATCAATGCCTGTTTGTAATTGTCTTACTTTGAACATAGGTGGCCATGAAGCATCTAAAGTGTCTGCAGCAAGTTCTAACTGATTGAATGCCGCAAAGAATTCTGCTGACAAACGGTAAAAGAGCTCTGCATAGTGGAAATCATTCTTATCAAATCGCTCTTTTCCTAATTGACGTATTTCTCGTGGAATCTCAATTCGCAACTCGCTTTCAGGTAGAGCTTGTAATGGCTCGATTACTTTTCGGTAAGCTTCATAAGCAAGTTGATATTTCCGATATTTGAGATAGAGTGCAGCTTCTTTTTGATAGATTTCGATTTCAAAAGAACGATCAATTTTTTTAGCGATTTCTATAGCAATATACAAATAGTCTCTTCCCATAGGGTACTGTTCTTTTGAGAAGAGTTGTAGGCCTAAAGAGGTAACATTTTTACCAAAATCTATTGTTTTATCTACATCATTAACTTCCAAATAGTAGTTTTTTGCTTCCTCAAAATATGCCAAAGCATATTGCTCCTGCCCCTTTTCAAAGAGTGCCAAACCTATGAGTGAGAGCTCTTTTGCCAAAATTAGAATTACTTTTTTGGCCTTCTTTTTTAAGCAAATCTCTTTTGCGTGTTTAATAAATCTTGTTGCGATATTATTTTCAAATTTAATAACCTCTAATTTACTAATGGGCATTTCTGGATTAAGGATATCCTGGATTTTAAACTCGATAAGTGAAACATATACTTGCATGATTATTTCTGCGAAAGCAGTTATAGTCGTTTCTTCACCCTTTAAGTCCATAAGATAGTCGATTGCCATGTCCAAAATTTTCTCGGCTTTTTCTACATTCTTATTTTCCAACTGCTTAGCTACTATGGTCTCAAAGAGCTCAGCAATAACCTCTTGTTGCTCTAATTGTTGAAAAAGTTCGATTGCATGTTTTAAATGTTCCTTTGCTTCTTTCTCTTCTTCCTCACGGACTCGTGGTTTACTATAAATTTTGATAATTTGTTCTTACAAGTCATTTGCGGCTTCGAGGAGGAAAACTGTTCCATCCATTTTGTGGTTTTTATAAAAGACCGCTTGGGCTTCTGCTATAATTGCAGATTTATCAAACGATTCATCTGCTGTCCGGTAAAGGCTCTTGGTTTTTGAAAGAAATTCGTCAAATTTCACAACAGATTTCTGGAAATCTTTTAGTTTAAAAGTTGAAAGCCTTTTAATTAGTTGTTCTGCCAAAAGATAGATGTTTCTTTTGTTTTCCTTCCCCAAAATATTAGCAATTAGCTCTTGTAACAATCGTGCTGCTTCTTCGTTATTTTTCTTTTTCAGAAGCAAATCGATTATTTGGAAATATTCTTCGATTGCTGCTTTGGTTGAACCTGAAGCAAGCACCTGTCGAGCTTTTTCGATTTTTTCAAACATTGTTTAATCCACACTTTTCTCTGCATTGCAACATTCTTATATTGTTAATGTTCTGTTGCCCTTTTTCAACTAGCCTTTAACCTTCAGACTTTGCAATAAATTGTATTATTGACTCTTTTACTTAATTATAAATTTCTCTTATATTGCAAAAACATTTCTTTTGGTAGGAACAGTAGAATTTTATGTAAGAAACATTCAATATTATTAATAAAGCAGTAGGAGAACTTCTTGTGAATATAAAAATTGCCTTTCATGGAGCAGTCGGGCGAACTACTGGAAGCGCCCATATATTAACGATAAATGACAAACGAATTCTTTTAGATTGTGGGATGATTCAAGGAATCCCCCATCATTACAACAGGAATTTTTCTTTTGACCCCAGAGATATTGATGTGGTTGTTTTGTCACATGCTCACATCGACCATTCTGGAAGGATCCCCCTTTTATTTGACCAAGGTTTCGATGGCACAGTATATTGTACTCCTGCTACGAAGGCTCTTGCAAAAATCTTATTGTTAGACGCCGTTAAAATCTCAAAAGAAGAGGCTGCAAAAGAACAACGTAAGTCAAAAGGCCGGTATATTGAACCTCTTTATGATGAAGAGGATGTTTACAATGCTCTCAAACGATTTGAAACAATCCCTTATCATCGTGAAGAATTTCTCGAAAAGCAAGTTTCTTTAAAATTTTTAGATGCAGGGCACATTTTAGGTTCTGCGCAACCAATTCTTGACATTGATGGCACTGTGGTTGCTTTCACAGGGGATCTTGGGCAAAATGATCAACCACTCATTAAAAATCCAGAACCAATCGAAAAAGCTCATTATTTGATAACTGAATCGACATATGGTGATCGTATACATCCCCCAATGGAGCATGCAACTAAGACCCTTGGTGATTTTGCCAAGTTTGTCACTCGTGAAGGCGGGAAATTAGTTATTCCATCTTTTGCTCTTGGTCGGACACAAACTTTGATTTATTTCTTGAATGAGCTCTTCGAAAAAGACATTATTCAAAAAACTCCTGTTTATATTGACTCTCCAATGGCAATAGATGCCACAGAGATCTATCTCAAGCATCCAGAATGTTTCGATAAAGAAACTGTTGAGCTGTTGCGTTCTGGTGACAATCCTCTTCGCTTCCAGGAGTTACACTATTCAAAAACCCATCGAGAGTCTCGAGCCATTCTTACCGGCTGGGAAACATGCATCGTTTTCGCCGGTTCTGGAATGTGTAACGGTGGCAGAATACTTGACCACCTTTTAAACGACTTGCCTAATCGGAAATCGATTGTCCTTTTTGTTGGTTTCCAAGCAAAAGGGACCCTTGGGCGTGAAATTGTTGATGGCGCTAAAGAAGTGGAAATTTATAATAAGAAAATCCCTGTCCGAGCGAAGATTAAAATGGTTCGTGGCTTTAGTGCCCATGCTGATAAGCTGGAATTAAAAAATCATATCGTTCGCATAAAACAAAAACCACGAAAGATTTTTGTTGTCCATGGAGAAGCACAGCAGTCATTAACTTTCGCGGCAAATATTAGAAATACCTTGAAAATTTGGACTCATGTACCACAATACAAACAAGAATACCCCCTTAAACCGATGAACTAGTGTGTTCTTTCACTTTTTTCACTGTTTGAAGACATAGACATTTGGTAATTGCCCGACAATTGCTACTTGAGTCATATTAAATGACAACAAAAGTTCTTGAACCAAAAACAACTCTGGTTCGCGAACAAGTGCATAGGTTCCATTAAGGCTATAGAGATTTCTTAGTGTTGTTGAATTATAAGTATACTTAGGGATAGAAGAAGAGCTTATCCTAACAAAAAGACAAGAGATATTCTTATCAAGATAAGCATAACCACCGGTATACCAAACCATCTCAAAGACAATCACTCTTTGTGCATCCTCTTGCTTCCCTACCCAATACATAGCATTGCAAATCCCGGAGTTTGCCTTCCATGCGTATTTTTGGTGGTAGAACGCCATCATAGAAGACGCTATACAGAAGAGAATCAATATAAAAGTTAAACTAAACCGTTTGGTAGAGGTTTTTTTAAAATTTTCAGCAAATTTCAGAATGCCATTTGCTACAAAGATCATGCTAAAAGGCAATAAAATAAAAATGAAACGAAACTCTTTGTGTGCAATTGCTGTGAAGATTACCAACCAAAATAAAAAGACTGCCCCGAAGACAATTTTCGCCCATTGTTGTTCTTTGAAGCTTAAACCTATGACTAGAAACAAAACAAATAAGAGAATGTAGCCATTTGCAAAATCTGTATAAAAACCAACGAAATAGCTGTACCAGGGTGCAACTCCATGAATGGCGCTATTCCCCTCAACAATGTTGTACATAAAGAAATTGATTGGTGCTTGTAAGAAGTTCCCCCAAGTGAAAAGATCGAGGAGACCTTGAACAATAATCATAAGTGTTGTTGCTCCGAGAAAGCAAAGAACAGGAAGAACAACATAAAAAACCCCCTTTGCAGTCTTTTTATTTTCAGTAGCTGTTTTTTCTTCTTTTCGTTTTTTAAACTCACGGATCATTGCTGTGATGAGAAAAGCAAGGAGGGGGAAGCCTAAAAGTCCAGAAGGAAATCGCAACATAAATGCAAAGCCCAAAGCGATGCCTGCAAAAAAGCTTTGAAGGCTTTTAGTTAGTGTGTTGTTCTCTTTTGTTGCTTTATAGGTCAGGTAGATGGAAACAAATTGAAGATCGGATGCAAGAGAATCGGTCATTGTCCTGCTGCCCCAAAAAGGGAAAAACCACCAGATAGCGCACAAAAAAGCAGCAATTAGCCCAACTTTTTTATTGAAAATGTCACGCCCGAATAAATAGGCCACAAAAACGGTTATGAGAGAACATAATGCCAAAAAAAGCCGCGTTGCAAAAATCAAGCTTAAATTGTCAGTCACTCCAAGAGCCATCAAAAATTTGTAGAATGTGGCAAGAAACATGACGAAAAACCACGACCTTGCGCCACCAAAGTCATAGTTCTCATTGAACTCCCAAGGAATCGTTTCACCTGAACCAAACTGCCCAAAAAGGCGGTAATGAATCATTTCTAATGATTGAAAAACTTCGTCTGGATGGACAAACCCTTCAGCTGCTCTAGCAGCGAATACTCGGATAAATAATGCAATGATTAGAATGGCTAATAAAGGAAGGCGTTGGAAAAAATCGCTTAGGCGTGGTTTCTCGGCAATGACTTCACGCAAGTTTTGTATTTTGTTATTAATTTTTTCTCGTAAACCTTTATTGCCATTTTTCGTTAAAGAAATGGGTTCTGCCATGAGCAATGTAAACCTCTTCTGCTAATCTTAACTAAAAAATTAAAATATCTATAGTTAATTAAAGTATTCTATTGCGAAAGATTCTAACATATGAAATGTTATTATTAATATAAAGAACCTCGAGGGTTTGATGTGAGCGGATATAATCATACAATCAATTTTAAAGTATTAATAGATTCCGAGGTTATTGACTTTACCTTTAAGGTCCCACGCGGAACATTGTTAATCCAGCTATTAGATGAACTTGAAACAACTTTGAAGGTCCAACCAAAAGTTGTGGCAATTATCAATTTACAAGGGGAAGTTATTATCCTTGAAAACCATTATTCTGCTGTAGATTATTTAGTCCAAAAATATGGCACAGAATTTTATGCTGGCGAAGCGAGTTTTGTCACATTTAATTATGGTAATTACATCGTTGACTTGGAAGTTCCGGAATCTATTCCTTTTGCAGCCACTTATCGAACTGCTTGTAAAAGCCTTGAATTAAAGACGCGAGAGGTAGGCATTGAGCGGCAAGACGGGCAAGTAATGGACTATGAAGTTTTTAACCTTCCAACTGCTTTTGTTCTGAATTCTTGGGGAAACTACTATAAGATTGTCAGCCGTGAAAGTGGTGATGTATATGTTGAACCTGTTCGCTCCAAACCAGTCGAAGAAGCAGTTAAATCGGAAAGCCCATTGAAGGATGAAATGATTTATCCGCCAAAATTAGATGGCTCGGATATAATCGAGGTTGCAAAAGAACTCATTGATGCTTCTCCCTTAGAGGAGTCGGAAGTGGATCAAATAACTCAAAATTATATAGACCGTTTAGAAGAGGAACCTCGAAAGGAGGAAGTTTTGAGTACAGAAGCACAAGTGGAGGGTTCCGAAGAATTTCTTACAAAAGCCATCGCGCCAACTGAGGACATAAAAGCTAAATATCCTTGGGAAAAAGAAACGATCTCAACGAGTGAAAGTGAGGTTAGCAGTACTATTGAAGAAAAGCCCACTGAGGATATTGAACAGTTAATGGATGAAATATCAATTGAAGATGAAGTGAAAAAAACAGATCTTTTTGAAGAAGAAAAATCAGAAGAGGAATATGAATCCATTCCACCTTTAGAAGAACTGACAGAAAAACCCATTGAACCGCGAGTTGTTGATAAAACAACAATAGCAGAAGTATTTAGAGGGATTATGGCTGAAGAAGAGGAGGAAAGCGAACTCCGGAAAGGGCCTTTAGAACCATTCGAAGCTGAGCAACCCCCTGAAGTAGAAGAACCAGCAGAAGAGTTTGCTGAAGCGGCAGAAACTCAAGAAGTTTTAACTTTTGAAGACGAAATGAAACAACTAGAAGGCAAACTTTCCACTATTGAGAAAGAAACTGAAGAAGCAATGATCTCTTCATACGATTTACCTGAGGTTGATGAAACTGAAAGGATAATACCTCTGAAAGAACTCGAGACTCAAGAAGAGTTTGTTCAAGAAGCTTCCGCACCTGAAGAAGCTTCTTATACCATTCCTTATATCCAGGAGGAAGAAGAAGAAGCAAAGGAACCAGTAGAAGAAACGGCAGAACGAGAAGAAAAGCTAAGTTTACAACCTGTTTTAGAAACTTCTCTCCAAGAAGAGCCTTTGGAAGAAGAAATTGCTCCCATAGAAAGGCAGGAGGTAGAAGCTCCTGCTGAAGAGGTTCAGGCAATTGCTGAGCAGCCTGTTGTCACAACTCCTCCACCTGCTCCTTCTGAAGTGTTAAGTTTGGATGAACGGCTACAACAAAAACAAGAAGAGCTGAAAACACTTCAAGCAGCTATTATTGAAGAAGAACAGACAGTGTCACAGCCACCACAAATAACAATTTCAATTGATTATTATGAACGGATGTACCCTCAGAAGATTTATCCATTAATAATTACGTTTCCAAAACAGACTATAGAGGAGCTCTCATCTCTCGAATTACGTCTTGCGCCACGTCTCCCTGGTTGTTATGTCACTCCAAATGAAGAGTTGTTGGAGTTTGATGGAAAAACAGACACTAAAATAGAATTTAATGTCACCCCGCTGGTTAAACGAGGAAAAATCTCAGGAAAAATAGGTTTGTGGGCTGGTAAGAAAAACCTCATCAATCTTAATATCATTTCAAAGGTAATTAGTCCTTTCTGGATGACTTTCTTTGGCATTCTTGGCCTTTTCACAGGCATTTTCGGTGTTCTTGCATATGTGTTAAATCTTAATACTATCATCGCAACAAAGGTTGGCAACGCCGGACTTGCGAATGCCTTTTTGGGAGTTGAGCTTGGCTTATTTATTCTTTTCATTTCACTTACCATTGGCTTAGCATTTGGATTTAAACCTAACAAGAAAACTACTCGACGGAAGTTTACTTTAAAGTAAAAAACATACCCAAGTAACTCTTTCTTTTTTTTCTTAACATTCTAGAAAGATTTTAATATTATCTAATAATTTCCAACTGTAGGTGTAAAACTCATGGAAAATTTCAAGGCGTTCCTCGGTCCTAAAGGATTACTCGCATTTGGGATTATCTTTCTTATTCTTGGCCTTTTAGCATTGGTTTGGTTAATACTTTATCAAGAAGCTGATCCTGACAGAACGTTTCGGGGGTCCATTGCCCGCGCAATTGCTACCTCGATTTTTCTTGGCGCAGCTATTTTCCTCTTCCTCACGAGAATGAGTGTGCTTTTTTAATCTTAGCCTTGATTTTTGAGGGAAATAGTTCCCTCTCCCCCTTTCATTTCTTCACATATTTTCTACAGAAGCAACTGTGATTCGGTTTTAAAGACAATGCTTCGAAATCCATTGTTCGGATGTCGCAAAATTGCAATTTATTAAGAAGAGATGGGGTTTCTCCCAACATTATTTTCGTTGCTTCAGAGATCTGAATACTCCCAATAATGTTGATAATCGCAGGATGAACACCTGTGCAAGTGGTATCTGTAAGGATTTCATCAAAATCCTGACCAAAAAGACATTCTAAACAAACGCTCCCTCGTTGTATTGTCATTACATTTCCACTATAGGCACTCACCGAGCCAAAGATAAAGGGAATGTCTTTTTCTATGGCAATACGATTGAGTAAATAGCGCGTCTTGAAATTATCAACCGCATCTATAATGAAATCCACTTCAGAAGTGATCTTCTCGATATTTTCTTCAGAAAGATACTCCCCAACCTTCTCAATTTGAATGTCTGGGTTCAATTTTTTCAAGAATGCTTCAGCAACATCTGCTTTGGGTTTTCCAATATCTTCCTCGCGATAGAGAGTTTGTCGTTGTAGATTGGATATCTCAACAACATCACCATCGACAATTCGGAGAAAGCCAACGCCAAGAGATGTAAGCTGGACAGCAGTCACAGAACCCAACCCTCCGCAACCAACAACAACTACTCGTGCTTTTCGGATTCTTTTCAGTCCTTCTTTCCCAACATTAGATAAAGGTATTAGGCGCGCATAGCGACTATTATTGTATGAATCATCTACCATTACTTTTCTGTCTCCTCTTGTAATAATAACCGCGCAAGTTCTTTAACGAGTGGATTTTGAAATTTTTCTTTTTCTTCTTTAAAATTAGCGTAAAATTCACTAAAATTCTCCCTTTGCTTTCCAAGCATTATATATTCTTTTAATTGGAAAATTGTTTCTAAGCGGTCTGCTTCGGAAACAATGCGTGCTTCTGGACTTTGCTGTTGTTGATAGTCTTCAAAAATTGCTGAAAGTTTTGTTTGCATTCCTGGTGATAATTTTTCGAGCAGAAAAGCTAATGCTTGCTTATCTAATTTTTTCTTAAACGCAGTAAATTCCTCTGGAGCAAACTTTGCTATACGGCGGTCAATGTCTTGAGAAACGCTCTCAGAAAGGTCGTGAATTAAAGCCATTATGAGAACTTTCTCAAGGTCAATTTTCTTTTCTTTCTCTTGTTCATGAAGGGCTATTAACATTGCAAGTAAAGAAACCATATAACTGTGATCCGCTACGCTTTCAACTTCAGCAGCTGCAACACCGGAAAAAACCCACCCATTCCGAAGCATTCGTTTTAGGCGCAACGCTTCCATACAAAAGGAAAGAATCTCCACTGACATTATTTCACTTCCAACATGTATTCTCCTTTTTATACTTAAATTATCTTATGCTTGATATGCAGAAAAGCCCTACAGCAAAATAAAAAAAGGGGAGAAAAAGGTTAGGTGTAGAATGTTCTTTTTCGCGAGAGGTCCCGAGTTGGTGCAGAAAGCTCTTGTGTCTGAGCGGCGAGTTCTTGGAGTTTTTTCTTGATAGATTCCGATTGCTCAATTAGGGTATCAACATTGACATTCAGTTTTTTATAGGAATTTACTTTTTGTATTAAAGCTGCGGCCCCTCCAGGATCGGGAAGATCCGGGCGTGTTCCAACAAGAAAAGCGAACCCATCAATGGCACTTGTCATAGATTTATTTAGCATGACGCCAGGGAAGCCTTTTATATAGCCACTTTTTAGAGGGGGAATACCCAATTTCTGAACCTTCTCTTTAATTTCAGGTTCCGCAACAAGATAGACTTCTCCTTCATCATCTTTGTTCAGATAAGCAAACCCATCAAGAATAATGATCTCTTTTGCTCCGTGTTTTTCTGCCCAATTCATAATTGCTTCGGCGATATGATAGGCGCCATCTGCATTCACAGCACTTTCGCCTATGAAAAAGGCAACATCAAGGCCCTTTTTTCCCATGATGCGATAGGGATGCCGTAAAAAGCCATCTAAGAACACTGCAATTGGAGGAATAACTATCCCTTCAACAAAACCAATTGTTTCTAATTCCAATTTTTCAACCATATGCTGGACAGCAATGGCTCCAGCTAGCCCCATACCTGGAAAACCGATAAAAACGGTTGAAACATCAAAATCTTCTTTACAGATACATCTCGCATAATGATGTTTACCAAGCTCATCTATTAATGATTTATCGTATGTCATACTATTACCTCGTAGTTTTAAGTACTTTAAGTTCACAGAATTATTAACTATTATGCCTTATAATATCAAGAAGAATGCATCATTTCATTCAGAATAAAGAGTTGTTGAAATTTTCCACTCTGAAAAAAAAATCAGAAAAAAGATGGGATGAAAAAAAGTCCCATAAAAATTCATACTTTACTTTTTCGCTTTAATAGTGGTTATCATTTTTTCAATGTGTTTCGGAGTGGTTCCGCAACAACCCCCTAAAGCCTCAACACCGAGGTTGTGCATTTCCAGCATATCCCGGGCAAAGCGTTCAGGGGTAATAGGATAGAGGTTCTTTCCACCTATGTTTAACGGTGCTCCAGCGGTTGGTTGTACCAATACTGGCTTAGTAGCAATTTTTTTGATTTCCTTGGCTAGATTAATCATTTCGTAGCTTCCAAGTGTACAACCACAACCAACAATATCTGCTCCTGCCTTCTCGAGTTCAGGGATACATTCTTGCACAGTTTTATTGTCCACCGGTGTTCGATAACCTTCCACTCCTTTGTCAAAAGTCATTGATACTGCTACAGATAAGTTGCATTTTTCTTTGATCAATTTTACAGCAAGCTTGGCTTCATCGAGATAGTACATTGTTTCAATACTAAAAAGGTCGACACCTCCTTTAATGAGAGCATCTATTTGTTCCTCGAACGCTTCTTGAAACATTTGCAATGTATATTCGCCACCATCTCTCTCAAGCAAAGCTGCATTTGGTCCGATATTTCCAGCCACGTAGCCATTTTTAGGGCACACTTCTCGGGCGAGTTCTACTTGTCGAAGATTGACGAGAGCGATTTTTCCTTCCATCTTTTTTCCTAGGCTAATTTTTGTTGCGCCATAAGTATTGGTATGAATTACATCTACTCCAACATCGAAGTAAGCTTTGTGAATATCTTTGATTATATCAGCAAAATAGGTTGAAAAGCGCTCTGCTGAATCACCTAGAATAAGTCCTCTGTCCAATAATTCTGTTCCCATCGCTCCATCGAAAAAAACTTTTCTTGCTTTAATAAGTTCTAATATTTCTTTTTTCATTTATTTCACCAACAATTGGGAAAGACAAATAAGGGTTTCCAAGATTATACTAAGCTAAACTTTTAAAAAAAATTGTTGTGCTATAAAGACTTTAAGTAAAAACAAACAATATTTAAAGCTCGAATAAGTGTGGTTGAAAGATTTTGATCTATTCCCTCACTTAGCAGCAGTGTGAAGATGATTACTGTGAACCGTTTGGCAGTTGCAATCGATATTGGTGGAACATTTACCGACATTCTCATACAAGATATTTCTACTGGTGAAATCATTAACATCAGCAAAGTTGCAACCACAACAAGAGCACCGGAAAAGGCTTTCTTGCAATACCTTGAAAGAGAACTCCCAGCGAGCCGGCGCAAAACCATTGAGCATCTCTATCACGCAACAACCATAGCAACAAATGCCTTCCTTGGGCAGATGCATTTAACTCTTCCGAAAACGGCTCTCATTACTACTAAGGGTTTTCGTGATGTTCTTGAAATTGGTCGGCAAAGACGCTCAGAGCTGTATAACCTTTTTTTTGACCGTCCGAAGCCAATCATCCCGAGACGCTACCGCTTTGAAGTGTCCGAACGTCTTGCTTCAACAGGAGAAATTCTTACTCCTCTTAAGTTGTCTGATTTGCATGTCATTGAAAAAAAAATTCGTGATGAAAAGATCGAAAGTGTTGCAATTACGCTTTTACATTCTTACAAATCAAATGTACACGAAAAAAAGATAAAAGAGTTTTTAGAGGAGCAGAACCCTCAACTTTTTATTTCTGCTAGTTTTGAGGTTTCACCTGAACATCGTGAATTTGAACGAACAAGTACAACAGTTATTAATGCTCTGTTAATGCCCTTTGTCTCAAAGTACCTGCGAATTTTATCGGAAGCCATTGCACAACTAGGGATTCAAGTTCCTCTTTATATCATGCAAAGCAATGGTGGTGTAGGGCGTTCTGATGTTGTTCAACGAATCCCTGTGAGCATCATCGAAAGTGGGCCTTCTGCTGGTGTTGTAGCTGCAAGTTATTTTGCGAAAAGTTTGGACCTAGACGCCGTCTTATCATTCGACATGGGAGGGACTACAGCCAAAGCAGGCACGATTGTCAATAAAATCATTTCATTAACGAGCGAGTATGAAGTGGGTGGTGAGGTTCACGCTGGAAGGATAACAAAAGGAAGTGGTTACCCAGTTCGCTTTCCATTTATAGATCTCGCTGAGATTTCCTCTGGTGGTGGTTCCATTGCTTGGATAGATGCTGGTGGTGCTTTACAAGTGGGGCCAATCAGTGCGGGTTCTGAACCAGGACCGGTTTGTTATGGGCAAGGGGGAGAGGAACCAACGATAACGGATGCTAATCTCTTATTGGGACGTTTAAATCCCAAAGGATTGTTGAATCAAACATTTAAGATCTATCCGGGTTTGGCTGAAAAATCCCTCGTCGAAAAAATATGCAAACCTTTAGGTTTAGGAGTCACAGAGAGTGCTTTTGGCATCATCAAAATAGCTAATAATAATATGAGCAAAATTTTACGCATTGTTACTGTTGAACGTGGACTTGACCCACGTGATTTCTCATTGCTTGCCTTTGGTGGGGCAGGGCCACTTCATGCTTGTGCCTTAGCTTCAGCTCTGCAGATTAAGACTATTTTTATTCCCTCTACTCCAGGACTGTTTTCAGCGATGGGACTCTTGTATACTGATGCCAAACATTCGTTTGTAAAGTCCATCCGCTTAAAAAACACGGATGTAGATAGAGCCTTGTTAGAAGAAGCTTTCCTTTCACTTGAAGAAAAAGGGGCAGCACTCCTTAAAGCTGAAGGCTTTACCGAGGAAACAATTATTCATCAACGATTTATCGAAGCCCGCTATCAAGGGCAAGGTTTTGAGTTGCAAATACCGATAACATCACTCTCATTGGCTGATCCGAAGGCGATTGAAAGAATAACTGCTCTCTTTAATACAAAACATAAAAGCCTTTATCATTATATCCTTGAGAATGAGCCGGTAGAAATTGTCAACATCCGTTCTAATAGCCTCGGAATAATCCAAAAGCCAACATTAAAGAAAATCGCTGTTGGGACAAAAACACCTCCATCAGAAGCGCTTCTTGAAACACGGCGAGTGTATTTTGAAGCAGACGGGGGATTCGTTGAAACACCGGTTTATTTGAGGACTAAGTTGCTAGCTGGAAACCGTTTTACCGGTCCGGCTGTTATAGAACAATATGATTCGACAACGATCATCGAGCCATCTTGGCATGTTGAGGTTGAAAAACAAGGAATTCTTAAGTTAACAAGAGAGTGGAAATAATGGTTGCGAAAATTGATTTGATTACGCGCGAAGTCATTCGTGGTGGGTTAGAATACATTGCCGAAGAAATGGGCATTATACTTCGTAATGCAGCATATAGTGCTAACATTAAAGAGCGTATGGACCACAGCTGTTCACTCTTTGATGGAACGGGTCGCATGATCGCCCAAGCTGAACATATCCCAGTACATCTTGGAGCAATGCCTCTAGTAGTGAAAAGAGTGATGGAGCATTTTGAAGGGGAAATATTCGCCGGCGACTCTTTTATTGTCAACGATCCTTATCTTGGTGGGACTCATCTTCCAGACATCACCATTATAACTCCTGTTTTTTATCAGGAGACGCTTGTTGGTTTTTCTGTAAGTCGGGCTCATCATAATGATATTGGTGGCATTGCTCCCGGTTCAATGGCTGGAAATGCAACAGACATTTTCCAGGAAGGACTGAGAATCCCTCCGATAAAGTTTGTATCAAAAGGCGTTATCAACAAAGACATTATGGCATTAATTATGACTAACTCCAGAACCCCACAAATTCGGAAAGGTGACCTTCTGGCTCAACTCTCTGCAAACTGGACGGGGGAAAAACGGCTTGTAGAAATTGTCAAGAACAAAGGCGTTAAAACATTTTTCCAAGCTATTGATGAAATCCTTGATTATTCAGAGCGGCGCTTTCTATCTGCAATTAAAAATTTTCCACAAAAAAACAGCTCAGCAATTGATTATTTGGATGGAGATGGTATTCGCTCGAAAAAAATTCCTCTTAAGATCAAGCTCTCTTTGCGTAAGAATCATTTCCATTTTGACTTTACAGGAACAGCAGCACAAGTTGCTGGGGCTGTTAATTGTCCTTTTGCTGTTACTCTCTCAGCGGCATATTTTGTAGTTCGAGCAATAACGGACCCTACTATCCCTGCAAACGACGGTTTATATCGGCATCTGACTGTTACTGCTCCTGAAGGGTCGCTTTTAAATGCATGCCCCCCTGCAGCCGTTGTGGGTGGTAATGTTGAAACTTCGCAACGCATAGTCGATGTGCTTCTAAGGGCTTTCGCAAAAATTGTTCCAGAAAGAATTCCTGCAGCATCACAAGGAACAATGAACAATCTAATTATTGGTGGGTTAACATCAACTAATTCACCTTTTACTTTTTATGAAACTATTGGCGGTGGCTCCGGAGGTCGACCGATAAAAGATGGAGTGGATGGCATTCATACTCATATGACAAATACAATGAATACCCCAATTGAGGAAATAGAAGTACGATATCCCCTAATTGTTGAAGAATATTCTCTCCGAGAAAATAGTGGAGGAAAGGGGCAGTTTCGTGGTGGTTTGGGAATTGTTCGTAAATTTAAAGCAAAAGTTCCTGTGATTGTGAGTGTGTTGGGTGAGCGCCAGAAAACTGCTCCGTGGGGTTTAGAAGGGGGCCTTCCTGGTTTAAAGGGTCGTTATTACAAGGTCACTCTCGCTGGAAAAGAAGTTACAATCGATGGGAAGACAACTATCACTCTGGCAGCAGGAGAAAGTATTGTAATTGAAACTCCTGGTGGGGGTGGGTGGGGTAATCTTGCTAAGAGAGGCCAGGCGTTAATTGACTCTGATCATTTGGATGAAAAAATGGCTTAACAATGGCTTAACATTTGCTAAAAAGAAAAATGCTATGAAACTTCCTTTATCATAAGATTTATTTTTTGGTAAAGGAAACTCTTCCAATAGAACTAACCTAATATGATTTGTGTCGAGGTTATTCAACGTTGAATTTTACTGCAAAAGGTGGGAGAGCCACTGACGAAGAAAAGGATTATGCTATCCCTGAGAATTTATTACAGGTGCTCCGAGACAGTAATTGGTATAAAACAGTTATAGAAGTTATGGCCGATGGAATAATAGCAACTGACATGAATCGTAGAATTGCCTATATTAACCGTAATATAGCTAAACTCCTCAGATATGAGCCTGAAGAGCTCATCGGAAAAGATTCACTAACGATTATCATTCAAGAGGATCGGCAAAAAGTCATCAGAGAAACTGAATCGCGATATAAAGAGAAGCGAACCTCACAATATGAAGTGACCCTTAAAACGAAATTCGGTACCTCCATTCCGGTTTTAATAACCGCTACGCCGATCCTTGGGAAGGAAGGGGAGACAATTGGAACCTACGCACTAATTACCGACATTCGTGACCGTAAACTCGTTGAAAGAGAGCTTAGAAAAAAGAATGATGAATTACAAACCCTTTATAACAATCTACTCGAGTTGTACGAACAACTGGGTTCGATTATCGCTGAGACTACAAAAATTCATGCTGAAATCTTCCTCTTCACCTCAAAAGATTGTGTTTATTGTGCCCCTGCAGAAGAAGTGTTGCAAGAAGTGCTCTCTGCCTATGGGGGAAAGATTACCTATCGAAAAATCGATATAGAGGAAGAACCGGAATATGCAGAGAAATATGAGATTCTTTCTCTCCCGACTATTGTGATTGGCGATGAAAAGATTACCTCTGTTCCTGATGTTTATAAACTTCATTCTGCCCTCTTCAGTGCACTTGTTCCCGAAGAGAAATTTAGGCGCACACGTCAAGAATTGGACAATATTATCAATTATTCCCCTATTGCGATTTTCACAATCAATGATGAGGGCATCTTAACCAGTATGAACCCCCTTGTGGAAATGCTGATCGATAAGAAACGGAGTGAAGTTCTCGGCGTCAAAGTGTTGCAACAAGAGGAAGAGAAAAAGGCATTAGTTTTCCCTAAAAGTTTACTTCAGCATTTTCGTAAAGGTTTACAAGGCGAAAGCATTTCACTTAATCGCTTATCAATCAAACGTATAAATGCCAAGAATCCAAAACCCTTCTCTATCATCAGTTTGAAAGTCGTGCCCATGGCAACAAAAGAAGGCAAGATTAATGAAATCTTAGTTCTTGCCGAAGATGTTACAACAATTGCCTTGCAAGAAGAAGAGCTCCAACAATCTTATCGAAAACTTGAGAAATTGAATAAGAAACTGATGCAGTTAAATAAAGAACGCGCTCATTTTGTCGAAATTACCACTTCGAATCTTCTCGAACCATTAAAGAACTCCAAAGAATTAATCGATCAAATTCTTTCCGGAGAATTGGGCGACTTTAATGAAGAGTTATTTGGAACTATTGAATACCTCCGAAACAATTTGGAGAATGTCTCAAAGAGTATTATTGATATTTTGGATTATACTACTCTCGAGACTCAAGGCTTTACTCTCACTTTCAAGAAAGAAAAAGTCAAAGCGATTGCAATGGCTGCCATGGAAGCAGTGGGTTCTATTGTGATTGACAAAGGGTTTTTAGTTAATTTCAACATTCCTGATAAATTGAACGTGTGGTGCGACAAAGAGCAAATCGTTAGGGTATTTAAAAATCTGATATTGAATGCCATTAAATTTACTGACATCGATTGCCGGATTGAAATTTCCGCTCGATCCGTAGAGGATAATTTTGTGGAAATAGCAGTTAAAGATAATGGTATTGGTATTGCGAAAAAAGATCTTAAACGAATTTTCAATCAATATGTCAAAGTAAATCCAAAAAGCCCCGGCTCTGGTTTAGGTTTGTCAGTTGTGAAAAGCATTGTCGAAGTTCATGGTGGGTCTGTTTGGGCTGAATCCAAAGGTAATAATAAGGGCTCAACATTCTATTTCACTTTGCCCAAAGATAAAAAAACCTATCAAAAATTCGCTCCTCAAGGAGAAAGCTAAGGGGTCTTATTTTTGTCTAAAAAAAATGCTGTATTTTCAAAAAGCCTTAAATGGTTTTTGGGCAAAGACTAAAAAAGCATAAATGTTTAACAATTGTAGATTACTACTAAAATATAGAGAGAAAAAGCAAATGACAACATTAAAAGAAGATACAAAGGAAATTGCAATTGCTATTGGATATGATTTTCTCATCGTTGCCTTTCTTTTCAGTTGGATTGCCGCAATTATTTTGGCTTTAGTAGAAATTTCTCTTTGGGTTGTCTTCGGTGTGTTCCTTCTTGGTTGTTTGTTTTTCTTTTCAGTTGTGG